>Ga0310696_10001686_pt1 | contig 31435 bp, 29 predicted proteins | sample AusTroGonzalo_MG_4_FD_203885 | JGI IMG/M metagenome (GOLD analysis project Ga0310696, IMG submission 203885) | Bovine rumen microbial communities from tropical cattle in Woodstock, Queensland, Australia - Gonzalo_02 (v2) (version 2) | ecosystem: Host-associated > Mammals > Digestive system >... | reverse complement strand
TTCCAAACCTTCCGAAGTCCTCCGACCAACGGAAAGGCTCTTCCAAATGGCCGAGGCTCAATTCAAGATTTTTCGCGGCTTGTTCTATGGTTTTCACGCAGTTGGCATCGCTGTTGGTGGCGGCGAAGGCCTCGTGCATAGAGAAGTTGAAGTCAAAAAGGTAATCTTTGGCCTTGGCGCGACAGAACTCGATGATTTCCGTGGACATCAGTTCGAGGTTGCGGTCATTGAAGCTGCGCAAGGTGAGCCAAATCTCGGCATGGCCAGGAGCCACGCCGAAGGTTTCCTCACCAAGCGTAGCGTGCGTGATGACGAAAGTGGTCAACGGCTTGACAGCTTTCAGTTGTTCGCGCTTTTTCTCCAAATGATGGATGAGTTGGGCTAACAATTCCGAAGGGCTGTGTCCTGTTTCAGGTTGCGAAGCATGGGCGGTGCGACCGTCAAAAATGAGTTTCAACCCAAACGAAGCTGCTGCAAAACAGCCATCACACACCATGATTTGGCTTTTCTCGTAGCCAGGCAGGTTGTGCAGTCCGTAGGCCACATCGGGCTTGATTTGCTCGAACTGCGGATCGTTGAGGATGGCTTGTGCACCTTGCCCCGTTTCTTCAGCGGGCTGGAAGAGCAGCACCACTTCGCCTTGGTCGGGACGTTGCTCACCGATCCATTGTGCTAATCCACAGAGGATGGTGGCATGGCCGTCGTGGCCGCATTTGTGTGAAACACCTTGGTTTTGTGAGCGATAGGGGAGGTCGTTCGGCTCTGGGATGTGCAGTGCATCTATGTCGCCTCTAATTAAGATTCGCTTCCCAGGTTTCGCACCTTTATAGATTGCCGCCAAGCCATAGCCGCCGATTTTTTCAATGAGTTGGTCGGGGCGGGTTTGTTTTACCCATTCGTTCAAAATCTTGTTGGTCAGTGCTTCCTGCCCTGAAAGTTCAGGGTGTGCGTGTAATATATGCCGCAGTTCGATGAGGTTTTGCATGGTTCGCAATTTGTTTCAGCCCGCAAAGTTATGACTTTTCCCAATAATGTTGAGCCAAAATTGATGAATCGTATGACAAACAGTCAACCAGGATGAGTTCCAAAAAATGACGTTTTCTGTCCACCTCAAAAAAAAATTGTAATTTTGCGGCTTCAAAAACGTAAATTTACTATTAAATCTCATCATAAATCATTAAAAATGAAAAAATTAACTATATTTTTACTAACAATGGCAGCCACATTTGCGCTCCATGCCCAAGGAGTCAATGACTCTGTCAAAAACAAGGCCTCAAGAGGATTCACTGGCGAAGTTTTGGTTTTCTATAGTGAAGACAACTGCGAGTGGGACAATACGGATAACTGGCACCTTGACACTCCAGATGGTGGCACGCCTTGCGAGCCTGGCCCTGCTCCCGAGCCTGGCCAGCCTCCCCAGCCAGGGCCTCCAAGACTCCCCAACTCAGATGATAGTGTCGTCATCTATAGCAAATGCAACCTATATGATTTTAATGAAACAGAACCTCTACCATTTCATTCCCTTACCATCGTAGACGGTGCCCAACTGCGTGTTCCCGATGGTAAGATGACTCCTATTATGGCCACTGTTAAGAAGCGCATCAAACCTTATGAGCTTCATATAGGCGGCGAGCCAGAAGGCTGGCATCTGATCTCCAGCCCAGTGTTTGTTCCTCAAGGCGTACAATATGAACCTGATACTTCCGTATTCTGTAATTACGAAGGCGCTGGATTGTTGTTTGGCAACCGCGACTTCTATATGTTCAACCAGGATTATCCAGGTGCTGAATGGAGAAACTATAAGGTTTATGCCGCTAATAATGAAACAATTAGACACTTTGTGGCTGAATACAACGGCTATTTGTATGCCCACAGCGAAGACATCATATTGTATCCCAAGAACAAACACGAATTTGAAGAAGACACCACATTGCGTTTCTATGGTCGACTTTATACTGATGTCAGTGGTCAGAAAAAATATACGAACCTGCATTATAATCCGGCTGCTAATGAGGGTGCAAAAGGCGTTAACTTGGTTGGCAACCCATACGCTTGCAATGCAAGAGTGCAAGGAGTGCACATTGATCGTTACTTTATGATGAATGATGACGGGACCGATGTTGTGGTAATAGATCAAAGTGTAGATAAGGTCATTGCCCCTATGACGGCTTTGTTTGTTGTTGCTGAGGAACCACAACCACATGATAGCGCAAGCGTGACTTTCACGCCTATTGAATTTGATGAGAATATTGAAGCAAATATCAGAGGCAATGTTGTTGAAGGCTTGACAATTGAATTGACCGCCAACGGTGTCTTGAAAGACAGGGTCTATATAAAGGACGGAGAAGGTAAGAATGGCGGCAAGATCAGCATAAGCCAGCTCTCCCCCAAGATTTACGTTCCTGAGAACGATAAGAAAAATGCCATTGCTTACAAGGCAGAGGCCAACGTGATGCCGCTGTGCTTCACCTCCGGCAAGGACGACATCTTCACGCTGAATTTCGACACTAAAGGCGTGAATTGCAGCTACCTGCACCTCATCGACAACGTCACGGGTGCCGACATCGACCTGCTGGCAGCCACTTCGACAGGCTCAGTGGCCAGTTACACCTTCGATTCCAAAGACAGCCACTATTCCTCCCGCTTCAAGATTGTCTTCAACGAGGATGCCACCAACGAAATTCTCGACAACTTCGCTTACATCAGCAACGGCGAACTCATCATCAATGGCACCGGCACCTTGCAGGTGATGGATATGACGGGACGTGTGATTGTATGTACAGACGCACGGCCGTGCGTCTCTACACAGGGAATGACCCCGGGCGTATATGTGGTCCGCCTCTGCAACGGCAACGATGTGAAGACACAGAAGATTGTGATAAGATAATGAGATTCCCCTTGCGGGGAATGGAGTGAAGAAATATAGTTGAAATGCGGCGGTTAAAGCAAGTAGCAAATTTCCAACCGTTCTAACCGCCGCGAGTAACAAAAACAAAAAACTCCATTCCCCACAGGGGAAACTCCTAAAGAACAAAGAATAAATTTGAAAACAACAATAAAAACCTAAAATACAATGAAAAAACTACTTTTAACAATAGCAATCTTTGTAGGCTTTGCGATGGGCTCATACGCACAAGAACTCTTGCTGAATGAGGGAGAACCCCAAAATGGCCTTTTCGAGCGTGGTAGTTCCGATTTTTATTGGATGATGAATGAGATGTATGATGAAATAAAGGAAGAGGAAAAACCCCAAAGTGGCCTTTTCGGGCGTGGTAATTCCGATTTTTATTGGACGATGAGGGAGGATGAGGGATCTGGCCTTTTTCTTCCCGGTCACAATTGGTTAACCCATTGGGATAGCACTGAGCAAGGAGAAGATGTGTCTCCTCTCGGCAGCGGTGCCCTGTTGCTTGTGGGCTTTGGCGCAGCCTACGCCTTATCGAAGAGAAAGAAAGAGGACTAATCCGTTAAGTCATATAAAAATCCTGTCGTTTCCAACAGGATTTTTATTATCTTTGCCCCAAATTTTGAATAGTAAATGAAAACAGTATTATATCCCCTAAAATTCAAGCCCATCTTCAAAGACAAGATTTGGGGCGGACGCAAAATCAAGGAAGTGCTGGGTATGGACTATGGTCCGCTGCCCAATTGTGGTGAGGTGTGGCTGCTCTCAGGCGTTTGGGACGAGCAGAGCGAAATCGCCAATGGCGACTTTGAGGGCGATGAAATCAACGACCTCGTGGAGACCTTTATGGGTGACCTGGTAGGCGAAAGCGTCTTTGACAAATACGGCGAGCAGTTCCCACTGTTGTTGAAGATTATCGATGCCAACGATTGGCTCTCGGTGCAGGTGCATCCTGATGATGAACTGGCCGAGAAACGTGGCTTAGGCAACGGCAAGACGGAGATGTGGTATGTGATGCAGGCCGACAAAGATGCTGAACTCGTCATGGGTTTCAACCGCGAGATGACTCGGATGGATTATGTCAATGTGTTGAAGGACAATATGCTGCAATCGGTTTTGAACCATGAGCAGGTAAAAAAAGACGATGTGTTTTTCATTCCGGCAGGTCGCGTTCATGCCCTGGGTCCTGGCATCATGGTGGCCGAAATACAACAGACCAGCGACACGACATATCGCATTTATGACTGGGACCGTATCGATGTGGCGGGTATGCGCCGCGAGCTGCACATCCCGCAGTCGGTGGAGGCCATTGATGGCACGATGCCCGAAAACTACAAGATGGAGGTGGCGGATGTGATGAACAAAACCGTTCCTGTCGTGGATTGCCAGTATTTCGTGACCAACCTGCTGCAGCTTCAGGGCGAGATGGAGAAAGACTACACCAACCTCGATTCATTTGTGATTTTGATTGCTTTGGAGGGAAATTTCACCTTGAATTGGGAAAATGGCGCGATATTTGTAAATGCAGGCGAATGTGTCCTGATTCCGAACCTCATCAAAAAAGTGGCTATCAGGGCGGAGAAATACTGCAAATTGCTTGAAGTGTATTGCCAGATTGAAGAAATGTAGAATGATGAATGATGAATGCAGAATGTGGAATGAGGAATGTGGAATGCTGAATGTGGAGTGAGGAATTTTAAATTTTGAATCTTAAATTTTGAATCTTAAATTTTGAATCATAAATCTTTAAATCATTGAATATGAAAAAGCTAATGACTCTTCTGCTGATGGCTCTGATGGTGACGGGCCTTCATGCGCAATCGAAATCAGATTTGCCGAACATCACCCTGAAGGACTTGAACGGCAAGGACGTGAACATCGCCAAACTGTCGAACAACGGTAAGCCCATCGTCATCACGTTTTGGGCAACCTGGTGCGGCCCCTGCATCAAGGAACACAATGCCTTGAATGACGTGTATCAGGATTGGCAGGACGAAACCGGTGTTAAGATTTACTCGGTCTCCATCGACGACTCGCGTTCCACCGCCAAGGTGAAGCCCGTCGTGGAAGGCAAGGGTTGGGATTTTGAAGTCCTCTTGGACGTGAACAGCGACCTCAAACGCGCTATGAACGTGAGCAATCCGCCGCACACTTTCCTGATTGACGGCAACGGCAAGATTGTGTATCAGCACACGGGCTATTTCGAAGGTGCCGAAGACGAACTTTATGAGGAAATCCTGAAAATCGCGAAGAAGAAAAAGTAAATCAATAACTTATGCGAAAACATATACTAATTTTGCTTGCACTCGCCCTGACGGTCAGTTTCAGAGCGAGTGCTCAGTCGTTCCTTGAAAACAGTCAGGTGAACGGCAGCTTCCAGACCGATGCGCAATATTATATGCTCGACGAGGGCATCGGCATCACCGACCTCTACGGCAAGAAATTGGGTATCAACGGCTTTGGAAAGGTGAACTACACCAACGGCAACTTTTCGGCGGGTATCCGTTTCGAGGCTTTTTTGCCTCCATTGAATGGCTTCCAACTTGATTTGAATGGCGTGGGACTGGCTAATTTCTATGCTACTTATGACAACGGCTTCATTGGCATGACCGTGGGCGACATCTATGACCAGTTTGGTAGCGGCCTTGTGTTCCGCACTTATGAAGAGTGGTCGCTTGGTATGGACAATGCTTTGCGCGGTGCACGCGTGGTGTTGCGTCCTACTAAAGGCGTGACACTGAAAGGTGTATATGGTCGCCAGCGTTATTTTTGGGCCCCCTATCTTGAGCGCGACATGGGTACCGAAGATTACCGTGGTATTGTGCGTGGCATCGATGCTGAGTGGGATCTTAACCAAAGCATTCCGTCGCTCAATGAGTCGGAGTTCAAGATGAGCCTTGGTGGTAGCTTCGTCAGTAAGAAGCAGGTTGATCAAAGTGTGTTATACAACATACCCGAAAATGTGGGTGCGGGTGCAGCTCGCCTTAATCTGGGTTACGGAGGTTTTGCCTTTAGTGCGGAGTATGCTTATAAAGCCAATGACCCATCGCTTATCGATACCATGATTTATAAGGAAGGTCAGGCTCTTTTGGCCTCGTTGAGCTATTCACAGAAAGGCTTCGGTGCTGTGCTTCAGGTGAAGCGTACCGATAACATGAGCTTCAAGTCGATGTACACGGGCACACAGAACAATCTCGACATCAATTTTATTCCACCTATTAATTATACGCACACCCACAGTCTGCCGTCGATGTACACCTATTCGACCCAGCCTAACGGCGAGATGGCGGCCCAGTTGCAGGTCAACTACACCATCCCGAAAGGGACGGTTCTTGGTGGAAAATACGGTACCAAGCTGGCTTTCAACATGAGTCAGGTGAACGATATTGTGCGTGATAGCGTCAAGTTTGGAAATACAATGGCTTTGAACCAAGCTGGTACTTTGGGTTATACCTCCAAGTTCTTCGCTATCAGCGACCACCGCTTTTTCCGCGACATCAATTTTGAAATCGACAAGAAAATCAGTAAGGACTGGCACCTCACTGCGCAATACATCAATTTGTATTACGACATCGAGACCATCGAAGGCCATGCTGGCTCGCCTGTCGTGAAGGCCAACATCGGTTTTTTGGACGTGACTTACAAGATCAACAAGAAGCAAAGCCTGCGCCTCGAACTGCAAGGCTTGTGGGAAAACGAAGTCCACAAAGGCTACGAGGTGGAGGAAAGCGAGAAGAAAGACTACCAGAAGCGCGGTGACTGGGCCTTCGCCCTGTTGGAATACTCCATCACCCCGCATTGGTCGTTCTCCATCGCCGATAAGTGGAACTATGGCAACCCTGTTGAGGAATACCGCGACCATTACTTCACTGGCACAGTCACTTATATCCATGAGGCCACCCGCGTCATGTTGAGTGCAGGCCGCCAGAGCGAAGGTGTGGTCTGTGTGGGCGGTGTGTGCCGCACGGTGCCCGCCTCTAGCGGTGTTATGCTAACAGTTGCAACAAGTTTTTGATTTGATGTTTAAACCTAATGACTAGAACTATGAAAAGAATACTGAGAATAGGTATGGCATTGCTGGCCGCCATGTTGTTCATGAATGCCTGTGATGTGGAGAAGGAACCTTATATTCAAGGTGCTGACGACGAAAAGCTGATTTTGAAATTCGAGGTAGATAGCATTGTCGGTAGTATTGACAATGACGCCAAGACAGTGAGACTGGATTTTGCAGAGGGCACTGATGTAAGTCACATGACACCGACCATCGTGGTCTCGACTTACGCTACTATTGAGCCGGAATCAGGTGTGGCTCAAGATTTTACCAACCCTGTTTACTATACTGTCACGGCCATGAACGGTACCACGACGCAATACATGGTCACAGCGATGGTGCATGATGCCGAGAACGAAAAAAGCATCTTGTCCTTCGTTATCAACGGCGTGGAAGGCGAGATTGAAGAAATGGGTAGGACGGTGTCGCTGACAATGCCTGAAGGCACTGACGTTACGCAACTGGTTCCCACCATTGAGGTGTCGGAAGGGGCCACAGTCAGCCCCGCTTCAGGTGAGGCCCAGGACTTCACCGCCCCTGTCATCTATACCGTGACGGCCCAGAATGGTACGACGGCAGAATATACGGTGACGGTCGTCGTGGAAGGCGGAGATGTGGAACCTACTGGCAAGACGGTGCTGATTAAAGACTTCACCGGTGCACGTTGCGTCAACTGTCCTGCCGCTGCCGAGCATGCCCATAACCTGCAACATCAACTGGATGAGGATCACATTTTCATCATGAGCGTCCATGCTGGATTTCTGGCACAGCATATGGGCAACTTCCCCGATTTCCTCACCGACGAAGGCACTGAATGGTACAACAACCACGACTCCAATCCGTTGTTCACCGTTGATCATGTGGCACTGACAGAAGGTAACACGCTCAACGAGGCGCAAATCGATGCCCCTGTGGCAGAGGCTTTGTTGGAAGAGCAATCGTTTGAGATCATGTTGGCTCCCAATTATGATGAGGCTACTCGCCAATTGGAGGTGGATGCTATAGTCGTGGCCTTGATGGATATGGATGGACAGTTCTACATCACGGCATGTTTAGTGGAAGACCACATCACAGGTTGGCAAACCACCCCGAACGGCGTTGACAAGGAATATGACTTCCGCAACGTCTTCCGTGGCACGCTCAACGGAGCATACGGCGAGATGTTCGAAGACACCCATGCCGATGCTACCGATACGTTCCATTTCACTTACAGCACCGAAATCAATGCTGATTACAATGCCGATAAGTGTTACCTGATGGTTTATGTCTACGACAAGAGCCAGGGCGACAAGATTCTGCAAACGGCGGTAAAGAAGATTAAGTAAACTGAAATTGAGGGTCTTATGGTCTTCAATTCCATAGAATTCCTCATTTTCTTGCCCATTGTGGTGGTCTTGTTTTACCTGCTGCCACAAAAGGCGCGATGGCTGATGCTCGTGGTGGCCAGCTGCGTGTTCTACATGTGGTTTGTGCCCAAGTACATTCTCATCCTTCTCGTTACCATCGTCATCGACTTTTCGGCGGGCATTCTCATGGAGAGCCATGCCGAACAGCCCAAACTAAAAAAGACCTTTATGATTATCAGCATCGTGAGTACGCTCACGGTGCTGGTGATTTTTAAGTACCTGAACTTCCTGACCGAGAATTTGGACCAATTGTGCGCCTCGTTGGGTATGGAGACCCACTTCATGACGCATATCATCCTGCCCATTGGCCTGTCGTTTCACACTTTCCAAAGCATGAGTTATGTGATAGAGGTGTATCGCGGCCATCAGAAGGCGGAGCGGCATTTCGGCTACTATTCGCTGTATGTGATGTTTTTCCCGCAACTCGTCACTGGCCCGATTGAGCGGCCTGGCAATTTGTTGCGGCAGCTGCATGAGAAGAAAGCGTTCCAATACGAGAACATCTCCAAAGGCATGAGGCTCATCATATACGGCTTTTTCATTAAAATGGTGGTGGCCGACCATCTGGGCGAATATGTCGATGAGGTATTTGGACACTTGGACGAGTACAATTCATGGACGGTGTTGTGTTGCATGGTGTTCTACAGCTTTCAAATCTACTGCGATTTCTTCGGCTATTCTACCATCGCGTTGGGCTGTGCCAAACTGATGGGCTTCGACATCACAGATAACTTCCGCTCACCGTATCTCTCCAAGAACATCGCCGAGTTTTGGCACCGCTGGCACATCTCGCTGTCGACCTGGTTCCGCGACTATGTCTATATTCCTTTGGGCGGCAGTCGCGTGAAGTTTGGGCGATGGGCGTTTAACATCATGGTGGTCTTTGTGTTGAGTGGCATTTGGCATGGTGCTGCCTGGACTTTCTTGTTGTGGGGCTTTGCCCACGGCTTGTTGCATATTGCCGAAAAAGTTTTACGCAGGGCTTTGCCGACAAGGGGGCAGACGACAAGGGGGCATGCCCCCTTGACCCTATTGGGGGTCGGCAAAGCCCTGCGTATGGCCAAGACTTTTGTGTTAGTTACCCTGTTTTGGGTCATATTCCGTGCCACCGATTTGGAGCATCTGAAGGCAATTTTCGTGACGGCTTTCACCAACTTCCACGGTGGCGAGCAGATGTCGGTCAAACCTGGCATGTGGGTCTATCTTGGCCTCTTCATCCTCTCCGACATTTTGCTCCGTAACACCCGATTTGACCGATGGTGCGATGACAAGCCGTTGGCGGTCAGGTGGTTGGTTTATGCGGTACTCGTTTTTATGGTCATCTGCTGTTCGAGTGTCTATAATTTTCCGTTCATCTATTTCCAGTTCTGACCATGAAGAAGTTGTTGATACGCATAGGAATGGTTTTGGTGATGCTCGTAGTGCTCAACTGGGTGTATTCCAAGTGGTTCTTCGAGAAGGACTTGCGCAAGCATTCCGACATTGTGGAGCTCTCGTGGCAGGTGGTCGAGGATAGCTGTCGCATCATCTACCTCGGTGAGTCGTCGAACAATAATTATGGCGAGGAAGAAAGCAACCATCGGAAAATCAGCGACTTCACTTCCGATTATTTTCCAACGGCCAAGATGGGCGATTTGACCAAGTCGGCCTCACATGCCCAAACCTATTATTATATGTTGAAGCACATTCCAGCTTCGTCGGCGGTGGAGACCGTGGTCGTGACGATGAACTTGCGCTCGTTTGGCCCCCTTTGGATTTATTCGAAGCTTGAGACCGCCTTGCGCAAACAGTTGGTGTTGCTTGAGGACTATCCGCCTTTGGTAAACCGTTTCCTGCTGGCTTTCAAGGCTTATCCCATCAAGACCGAAGAGGAATGGAACGAACTGGTGTTTGAGCATTGGAAATGCGATACTTTCAACATAATCAATCTCCCTTGGTACAATACTGCGGATTGGAATTATGCCATGTATACCTACGGCTGGTATGATGCCCACGGGCAGCGCGACTGGGACGTGACCTCGTTGGCTTGCCATTACATCAAGACTTATGCTTTCAAAATCACAGAGGATAATCCTCGTGTCAAGGACTTTGACGCCATCGTGGAACTATGCCATCAGCGAGGTTGGAACCTCGTTTTCAATTTGATGGCGGAGAATGTCGACAAAGCGAATGAGTTGGTCGGCAAGGACTTGATGCTTCTGTTCAAGTACAACCGTGATTTCTTGTTGCAGCGTTACGGGAATATCGAAGGCGTGACCATAGTCAACAATCTAAGCCTCATCCGCGATGTCAACTTCATCGACCAGGACTGGACCACTGAGCATTACTACGAGGAAGGCCGCCGCATCATCGCCGACCATCTTGCCTCGGCTCTGAGGGATTTCTATCCTGAAGATTACCTCAATCCTGATTCATTAGTCATGGATAAAGGGCATTATTTCATTAGCGAAACAAAGACCTTGGACAAACAGAATCCCTACGGTAGCACTGTGATGCTCACCGCCGACAGCATCCGTCCCGAATGGTGCATGGTGAATGTGGCTTTTGAGATAAAATGCCAAGATGACCTCGGCAAGGCTGTTCTTGCCGTGGAAAAGCATGATTTTCAAGGAGAGGTTGCTATTGATTCGTATGCTGTGAATGCTCAAGTGAATCTTACTGGCGCATGGAATTTCGGCACCGTTGCCTTGCCGCTTGATTCGGCATTCCGTTCGGCACAGAAAGTCAAGATGTATATCCACAACTTTTCGGAAAGCCCGGTTCAAATCAGGAACTTCGATGTCTCTTTCCGTCCTGCCTATTTGAAAGCGAGGGTGAAGGCGCAGTCCTATAAGTCAGACGATGGAGACCACGGAGAGTAGCATCCCCTCGACCTTGAATTTCACTTCCATATTGGCAAACTCCATTCCGTAAATCCTTTCGGGGTCATCCTGATATTGCGGTCGAGGGTCATGGGCGAGTACTTCTATCAGGCTTTCCCTTTGGTTTTCAGGAATTTGTTGCAATAATTCTTCGGGGAAATCCACCTCCAAAAGGTATTCCGCAGGTGTGGAGGCAAAACCACTGACGGCATCGGGATGGCTGTCGGTGTAGGCGATGTAAGGCTTGATGTCGTAAATGGGCGTGCCATCCATCAGGTCGATGCCTGAAACATAGAGAACTGGACCAAGTTTTGGGTCAATGTCCACTTTCTCCAAACGTACCGAAGAAAGTCCGATGGGATTAGGCCGAAATGGCGAGCGTGTGGCAAAAACACCCTTTCTGACATTGCCGCCCAAGCGCGGCGGTCTGACGGTGGGTGACCAAGTGTCGCGCACCGCCTTCGAGAACTCCCAGAGTAACCAGATGTAGGAAAAGTCCTCCAAACCGCGTACAGCTTCGGGATTGCGGTATTCAGGCTCAAACACAATCTTGCCTTGCAACGAGGCGATGATGCCGCTTTGGCGCGGGATGCCGAACTTGGTCGGGAAGTCGGTGTGGATGCGGGCGATGACTTTCATGCCGCAAAAATAACGTAAATTGCGGTGCAAGCCAAAAAAAGCCTTACTTTTGCCGCCACAAAATTCCGTTTGTTATGCAAAGCAACGAAGAAATTTCCATTTTGGTGCTCTACACCGGCGGCACCATCGGCATGATGCAAGACTCCAAGACAGGGGCCTTGGTGCCTTTCGATTTCGACAATATCTACACCCACTTGCCTGTGTTGCGCAATTTCGGCTACCAAATCGACATCTATAGTTTCAACCCGCTCATCGACTCCTCGAACATGTCGCCCGACTTCTGGATCCTCTTGGCGACCAAGATAAAGGAGGAGTATGAGCATTACGATGGCTTTGTGGTGCTGCATGGCTCCGACACCATGGCCTACACCGCCTCAGCCTTGAGTTTCATGCTGGAGAACCTCAACAAGCCTGTCGTGCTGACCGGTTCGCAGTTGCCTATGGGCATGGTACGCAGCGACGGTCGCGAGAATTTCTTGGCCGCTGTCGAGATTGCTGCCGCCAAGGACGACGAGACGCCCATCGTCCCCGAGGTGAGCATCTTCTTCCAGAACCAACTATTGCGTGGCAACCGTGCCACCAAGTTCAACGCCGAGAACTTCAACGCCTTCATCTCGTCGAACTATCCCAACCTCGCCGATGTGGGCATACACATTAAATATAATAAGGAGCGCATCCTGAAGCCCAACTTCAAGAAACTGAAGGTGCATACCAAGATGGACCGCAACGTAGGCATCCTGAAACTTTTCCCTGGCATTTCGGAAGACTTTGTGCGTCACGTGCTTACGACACCTCACCTCAGTGCCTTGGTCTTGGAAACCTTCGGCTCGGGTAACGCCACCACCGCCGATTGGTTCTTGGACGCGCTCAAGGAAGCCATCGACAAAGGGCTCATCATTCTCAATATCACCCAGTGCAAAGCAGGCTCGGTGGAGATGGGACGCTATGAGACCAGCCTCGACATGGCCCGCATCGGGGTCATCAGCGGACACGACATGACGACCGAGGCCGCCGTTGCCAAACTCATGTATCTCATCGGTGAAGGCTTGCCGAAAGCCAGAATCCTTGAAATCATGCAAAAATCCATCCGTGGTGAGATGACGCTTTGAGGCTATAATTCAGGCAATTGAAAAAATGTTGCAATAAAAAATCAAATATTTTTGTTTGCCAAATGAAAAATTATGTACTTTTGGCAACGATTTCAGAGAAGGCAGAGGCGATGGGAAAGCACTGGAGAGATGTCCGAGTGGTTTAAGGAGCACGCCTGGAAAGTGTGTGTACTCCAAAAGGGTACCGCGGGTTCGAATCCCGCTCTCTCCGCAGCAAAATGATAGTTTTACCAGAACATAGTAATTCATAAAAGTAATAATTAACAACATTCAAACAAACTATGAAAAAATTAATTGCTTTCCTCATGGTTGCTGGCCTGTTCACTTTTGGCATCAGCAATCTCGTCGTTGCTCAAGAAGAGCAAGCGCAAACCGAGCAGACGGAACAGACCGTTGCTCCTGAAACTCCCGCTGCTGTGGAGACTGTCGAAGAAGTTACTCCCGCTGTCGCCAACGAGGCCGCCCCTGTAACTTTCCGTGAAACCATCAAGAAACAATTCATCGATGGTGGTCCTGGCTTCATGGGCATCGTGTTGGTCATCCTGCTCATCGGTATGGCCATCTCCATCGAGAGAATCATTTATCTGACCTTAGCAACCGCCAACTCGCAGAAGCTTCTGGCTGGTGTCGAGGCCAAGATGAAGAATGGTGACGTTGAAGGTGCCAAGCAACTCTGCAAGGACACCCGCGGTCCTGTGGCCAGCATCTTTACCCAAGGCCTCATCCGTTATCAGGATGGTCAATCACTCGAAGAGGTCGAAAAGGCCCTCGTTTCCTACGGTTCAGTGGCCGGTGGTAAGCTTGAAAGCGGCTTGAGCTGGATTGGTCTTTGCATCAGCTTGGCTCCTATGTTCGGTTTCATGGGTACTGTTATCGGTATGATCCAGGCCTTCGACGACATCGCCGCTGCTGGTGACATGAGCCCGACGGTTGTGGCCTCCGGTATGAAGGTCGCTCTGTTGACCACCGTGTTCGGTCTGATCGCCGCTATTATCCTTCAGATTTTCTTCAACTTCATCGCTTCTAAAATCGAAAGCATCGTGAACGATATGGAAGACGCTTCCATCTCCTTCATGGACATCCTTGCAAAATATCACAAATAATAATCAGTATCAATCATGAACAGTAAGCTTAATATTTCTAGATGGGTATTTCTCGCCCTGGCTGCGGTTACTGTCATCATTGCGGTCATGTACTACCTCGTTGTGGGTACGATTGAACCGACTTACAGAGCAGGTGAACCGACGCCTCGCGCAGACTTATTCCTGAATTGGGGCTACATCTTGATTATACTTGGCATTGTCATTGCATTGATTTCAGTCTTCTTCACCGCTGCCGTCAAAGGTGTCAAGGGTAAGAAATTATTGATTGTGGTCATTGCATTCGCTATTATTGCAGTTGTAGCTTTCGTCATGTCGAAGGGCGCATTCGACGTTCCTTACCAAGCCGGCGAAATCCTCTATTCAGGCAAGACGCATGGTTGGGTCGAATTTGGCCTTAACTTCTTCTATATCACTCTTGTAGTTGCTATCGTTTCCATCCTGTTCTCAGTAGTCTACAAGGCAGTTAAAAAGTAAAACATTTCATCATGGCAAGAAAAACTCCGGAAATCAATTCAAGTTCGCAGGCTGACATAGCATTCTTGCTGTTGTGTTTCTTCCTGATGACGACCTCCATGGACGTGGACTACGGTATCACCCGTCGTCTGCCTCCCCCCGTCGAGCAAAACGACGAGGACGTGAAGGTCAAGGAAAGGAACGTGATGAATGTAATGGTAAACAAGAGCGATAAGTTGTTGGTCAATAACCGTCCTTCCGACATCTCCATGTTGAAGGACCTCGCTAAAGACTTCATGACTCCGCGTCCTGGCGACGAAACCGCTCCTGAAGTGGAAACCAAGACCTTTGACCTTGTGGGCGACGTGCTCATGTCGAAGGGCGTGATTTCGCTCCAGAACGACCGCGGTACATCGTATGCTATGTATATCAGTGTGCAGAATGAGTTGGCCCGCGCCTTCAATGAAATGAAGGAAGAATTGGCTTGGAAGAAATTCCACAAGCATCTCGACCAACTCAATGAAGATCAAACCAAGGCTATCAACGAGGCTGTGCCAGTGCGTGTCAGTGAGGCCGAGCCTGTTGAGTATAAAACAAACTAAAGGAGGATAGAGATATGGGTAAATTCAGAAAAGAAGGGAAAAAGGAAGTGCCGCAAGTGAGCACCTCTTCACTGCCCGACATCGTTTACATGTTGATATTCTTCTTCATGATCACCACTTCGATGCGTGACGTCGAGTTGAAGGTGAAGACCGCCATGCCTAAGGCTTCAGAGATTCAGAAGTTAGAAAGAAAGGCGTTGGTGAGCTCCATCTACATCGGCCCGCCGCGTGATGCCAAGCTGGGTACCGAATCGCGTATCCAATTGGACGATGCTTTTGCTCGTCCTGCCGACATCGCCGACTGGATTCAGAAGGAACGTGACTCGCGCAGTGAGGCTGACCGCCCGCTGTTGACCACAGCCCTGAAGGTGCACAGAGATACCCGTATGGGTGTCGTCACCGACGTGAAGCAGGAGCTTCGTAAGGTGGGTGCCTTCCGTATCAACTACACGACACTGAAGGGTAGTGCCTTGGAAAACTAAACTTCGGTTTAGTAATCTAATTGAAAAAATGGCTGCAATTTTGATTGCGGCCATTTTTTTGGTGGTCAAGAGCGATTTTATTATTTTTGCAGCATGAAAAGGTATGGTTTTATAGGAATCCTTGTTTTGTTGGCATTCGTTGCCTGCCATACACCCACGCGTGAGGCACGTCGCATGGTGAAGCGTGCTGAGCTATTGGCCGACACCCTGCCCGACAGCACCGTTAGCCTGATTGACAGTGTATTACGGATGCCTGCAAACCTTAGCGAGCGGCAGCGTATGGACATGGCCCTGTTGCAGGCTGAGGCCCTGTTTGGCTGTAGAGATGGTGTGCACACCGTCTCTACCATTTCGCCTATAATGGACGATGATTTTTTCGACGACAAACCTTTCCTTTCCACCAGTCCCGATTTGGAACGCGCCGCCGCCTACTATGCCAGCAAAAAACAATACGCCAAAGCCGCCCATGCCGCGCTATACAGCGGTTTCGTACAGCAACACTATGATGAAAAAGAGGCTGCTATGCAGTCGTTTAAAGAAGCGGAGCGGTATGGTGTGATGGTTAGTGACAGCCTTTCGGTAGCACGAGCGCAGTATAAAATGGGAAAAATGCTATATGAAGAAGATAGAAAACAGGAGGCACTGTCTCTATTTAAAACTTCTGGCAATTATATTGGAAAACGATATGCAGAACAGGCTACAATAGAAAACAGCAAAGCCATTATTTATATGCTGTTGGATCAAAACGATAGTTCGGAGGTTTGCTTACAGCGAAGCCTTGATTATTGCCAATTGAGCGGTTCGGAAAAGGTGAAGCACAAGGCATTGAACAATTATTCCGTTTTATATCGTCAGCAAGGAGAATATGACCAGGCTATTGAGTGCCTCAGAAAGACAGCCAAAGATTATGATTTTAGTGATACAGAATCGTTTGTTTATTATCTCAATATGGGTAAGACCTTTATGGCTGCAGGTAGTATGGATTCCGCGACATTTTATTATCTCTATCTGGAAGAAATCTTACCTACTGCCAATGTAAAAAATGAAACTAAATTGTCTGCCTATAATGCGCTTTCCCGATTTGCGGAAAGTAGAGGAGATGCGCCCAAGGCTTTGATATGGCGTGAAAAACATGGGAAAGTCTTGTTTGATGTGATGAATCAACTCCAGGAACAAAATGTTTATCGCATTCAACAGCAATATGATTATGAGAGTCTGCAAAACTCTATGAACCAGAAGCTTATCCATCGGCATCGTGTAATTCTATTAGTCAGCATTTTTGCCATTTTGGGTTTGGCAGCGTTGGCGGTTTCACAAATCCGTTTAGCCAAAATCCGTGAACAGGAAACCGAAGCCAAATCCAATCTGTTTCACTTTATGCAACAACACAAGGAACTGCAACAAAAGCATGAAACAAGCGAACAAACAGTGATGAGCCTATCAATACTGCATGATGCTGATTCTAAAGCGTATCAAGATTTGATAATAAAGCATAAAGAAACAGAAAAAGCCTGTATGGATTACGCCCAAAGGCTTTCTGATGCCTTAACCAAGGAAGCACTCATCATGCGAAAGCTGGGTATTTATCTCGACAATAGAGGGGAAAAAGCATATTTGGGAGCATTGAACGATGCTGTTTTCGGAGGGGCTGACCACTGGGATGCCTTGATGAAGGTGTTTGATTCCCTTTATCCTGATGTCAGAGAGAATCTCAAACTGCAACATCCTGAACTGACCGAAATGGAGCAGAAGGATTTTATCCTATCCTATTTCAATGTGTCGCGTGAGGACGAAGCACTTATGTTCAATAAAAGCGTACACATGGTTGACAAATGGCGTAACAGCGTGAGGAAAAAAATGCAGGCTTTTGATATAGAACAGCGTCAAAAGAACTAAAAAACACAATACTTTTACGTTATCTCCATCTGCAATTATGCAAAATAATCGTAATTTTTGAAGAAAAGTTCGTAATTCTGTGTTTTTTATCTTTCACATTTACAGTATATTGTAATTTTTATTGGAAGAAAAATTTCGTAATGGGGTTCGGATGCCATCACTTGTATCACATTTTTGCATCGTGAAAATTAGCACGAAAAAAACTATCAAAATGTTTAACTACAAAATTCAAACAACTATGAAGAAAAAAGCATTAATTCTTGCTGGGCTTTGTGCCTTCGGCCTCTTTACATGGAATGCTTATGCATTAAGTGTTGAAAACGTCTCTGTTACTTATATGGAAGACAATGTACCGGCTGGATATGAAAAAATTGAATTGAAAGGTGATTTGCTTATGGGTACAGGCCCCAACGCCATCGAAGCAGGTGCAAACGACAACTCCGTTTACCTTCACTTCAATCAAAATTTTGGTAATGTCAACATTTGCATATTCAATGCCTCAGGCAATCTCATCTACAGCAATATAGTTGACACATCGGTACAGCATACACTGTTTATCCCAATTTCTAACGTTGTAAGTGGCATTTGTACCGTAGTCCTTAACAACGCCAACGGTTATGCCGAAGGCGATTTTGAACGAAATTAAACTTAATTCACTTATTATTAACAAATTAAAATTTATTCATTATGAAAAAGACTAAATTTTTCATTGCCACTTTATTAGTGGTTGCAGCCATTTCGGTTACTGTGGTATCCTGCAAGAAAGAGGACACCAAAGCCTTGTCTACCAGTAATGAAAAAGAAGCCTTTGTCCCTCCTCAAGTTGAGGATATGGATGCTTATCTGAAAGACTTTAAACAGAAGATGCAGGATGTCACAAGAGACGGGAACGAAACACTCTCTTTGGAGGAGGCCGCTTGGCATCTCTCCAGCATGGCCAACTATGACTTCGCTAATGCGAATGTAGATTACACAGATCTTCGCTACGATACGCTTCTGTACCAAGTGAACGTAACGAACGGACAAGTTTCGCTGTTGGATCTCAATACTGTCTATGCAAGCATAGCAAGCGGCATTGATGCATTCTATCATAATCTCGACCTGTTGGAAAAACATTTTCGTTTCATTGGAGCCTCCGTTTCAGAAGACGGGCAAGTCATAATTACTTTAATTACTTCATATCGTAATTTGGATCATACGTGGTACTTCTCTGACGGTTTTGAAGCCTCCATTTATTGTTATGAGTTCTTTGATGAATACACCAATTATATTTGGAACACCACGGCAGTAGAAGAGTTGGTGTATGCAATCAATCTATTGGAAGGCCGTGAGTATTTAATAGATGAATCTCCATCTGTAAGGGTTTATTATATCTATACACAGGACGTTGAATTTAACTATGATCAATACTTCGATCCATACGGGTCTCCCTTTCATAGAAATTCGAGGATTTTTGCCTTGGAAGCAGACACATGGGCTACACCTTATCTTGACATTAATGATATGTGCTATTGTCTTGACTCCTATCTTCAACTTCCGTTTACATATGTTACGCAACATAGCAATATGATAAACCAACGCCCTGTACAATGGGGAATAAGGGGTGAACGACATGATTATCGTGAGTTAGAGACTTGGGACATCTTTTGCCACATTGTTACTGTGAAATTTGGCAGGCTCGTCATTTCAGGCTCACCCAACCAATACTAACAAACAGATATAGGCATTCCAAGAGTTATCATACCTCTTGAAATGCCTTTTCAAAACATCGTGAATTATGAAAAAACTCACATTTATTCTTGTAATGTTGATGATGACAAGTTTAGCGAAAGCCCAAACTCTCGATTCCATTGCCCACCACCAATGCGGCTACTATGGGCCAAACGGCGGGGGACAAATGGAAAGCGTCTCTCAACTGGAGGACGGAAGCGTCCTTTTCGTCCATAAGGTAGGCATTAACTTTGGTGGTAGCACGAGCGCGGATGTCGTTGGAAACGTTTTATACAAAGTTTCAAGGCACGGAGGCGTTCTTTTGGACACGCTGTTCATTCCAGACAGCGACCCTTCCTATTGCCTGTTTGCCCCAAACCCCAATGGCAGCGGCAACATCCGCGTTGGCACCGTCCGCGACTCCATAAGTGGGGATAGCTACCTTCAAGTCTTCCCTTTCGACAACGATTTGAACTACGACACGTTGAATGAAGTCTTCGTTCACCTGTCGGACACCATTGCCACCAGTTTCCGACATGCTTGCTTTATCAACAAGCAGAACGAACTTGTCATGTTGTACAATGTCCGTATGGATAATGGCGATAAGGAACTGCATTTCGGGCGTTTCGGCCTTGACGGAACTCTGAAGTATGGAAATGCTATGCCTTATCCGGCAGCTTCGGTTGCGTCTGGAGGCTTTTTTGGCATCTTTAACGAATCACCGCTGGAATACTATTGGTATGGGTGCAATTATTCGAGTACCGGAGAATATTTTATTTGCCACATTTTTGATTCGCTTTTTCAGTACAAGGATTTTTTCACCATCACCGGTGGGGTAATCAATCCGGGAAACCCAGGATTGAGGTACAGTTTTGGCTGGAATGAACGTATGGTTGTGGATGGCGATGATTTCATCTTTGGCAGCAGGTATGTATATGGAAATGGAGCAACAAACGGAGTCTGTCTGGTCAAATACGACAAGCACACGCATGAACAAAAGGGTATGGTGTTATTTGAATCCCAGCCCATGTTAGATGGAAGTGTAATTGGGTTTGGCGCTTGCCCCGTAGGATTAGGCAAAGACTCGGAAGGCTCCTTGTATTATTCCTATTATACGCAAAATCCATTGTTTACTGACCAGGGACAAGTTGCTGTGGTCAAAATGGACTCCGACTTCAACGTGCAATGGCAGCGCTTTTGCCTGGAGCCGGAAGGCTTTTGTCGTGGTACGTCAGCCTTTACCGTCCTCAATGATGGCGGCGTGGCCGTTGGAGGAGGCTACTTTGGGCGGCCCGAAGTGTATTTTCTCATCCTCACCGACGAATGTTGGGGCATCTCAGAAACAGAAGCCTTTGTCCGTCCCTACACGTATTACCCCAACCCCGCCCAAGACCAGCTACACCTGCAATACTCGCCCGACATTCAGCCCACACAAGTCGAGCTTTATGACTTGCAAGGCCATTTGGTGCGCTCACAAAGCAATGGTTTGGAAAATGTCAGCCTGCAAGGCCTGTCGGCAGGGCAATACCTTATGAAAGTGACGTTGGAAAGTGGGAAGGTGTTTGCGGAAAAGGTGATAAAAGAATAACCCTTTTTTACTTATTCAGTCTCTACTGCTTGCGACTTTCGCCAGCTCCAAGCAATCAGCGCGAAGGTCACTACAGCACTTGCAACGAAAAGCCAAATGCTCCAGCCTTCACCGAAATGCTCCACATCCACGTTGGTGATGCCTTTGTTGTTCAGGTAATAAAACACGACAACCAAGCCGTTGTTGAGGAAATGCATCAGTATGCTTGTCCATAAGGAGCCAGTGATGTAGAACATGTAACTCAGCAAAATGCCCAAGAACATACGCGGCAAAAAGCCATAGAACTGGATGCTTGCGGATAATGTGATAAAAGAATAAAAACTATAAATAAAACGGAAAAAGTTGTTTTAAGCGAATTTGTTTGTATATTTGCAGCGAATTTTAAAACATAAAACATGAGAAAATCTTTATTCGTTATCGGCTTACTGTTGGTGGCAGGTATGATGCAAGCCCAAAATATCGTAACTGAATTTCAGCACGAAAACGGCAAATACTTCAACTTCCATAACTTGGTTGAAACCTCTGACAATGGTTTGATTGTGGAATGTCCAATGTTTGAGGCAGCTATGGTTGGCCCAGACATTGGCGTGATGTTTTACAAAATCTCTTCAGAAAAACAAATCACGGATTCACTGCTTATTGAAAATGACGACATTAGGTTGAGAACCTTGTTTGAGACCAACCCCAATAATCCTGACGAACATCTTTTTGCTTATTTCGATGTCAACCAAGAAGGTGTTGTTTTCAGGATGACTTTCATCGACAGCAATCTTAACGTTATTGGTACAAACGATGTCTTGTTGGATAATTCAATACATTGGAATAGTTATGATTGTTTCATGGATTCCAATGGTGATATCATAGTTTCATTTAGCTTCACTGAAGACGCAATTTTCAGAACTTTTTTCGTCCGTCTCAGCTTCGATGGGACTCTAAAACTCAAGAAAGAAATTCCTGAAATCAGACACTTCGAACAACTTCAATCGAGTCATACTGGCGAGTATTGCAAATCCCCTTTGCGATATTGTTATTGGGGAAGCAATAACACCAACGACCTTGGCGAGAACCCACCCATAAGAAATTATGTGTTAGACAGCCTGTTCAACGTGGTAGATGAGCATAGCTATTACAAATACAACAACAATTTTTATGGCAACGGATGGCAGGAGCATATTGTTCCTCTTGATGATGAGCATTACCTTTTAACAACAAGATACTCTCGATACGACTATAGCAGTAATAGTCATTTGAAGTCGGTACTTTTAGCAAAGTTTGATATGGAGCATCACTTGAAGTCAATAAGATTTTTTGGTGAAGAAATAGACATGGGACCTGCACCCATCCGAACGGAAGTCAGAAATGAAGACATCTACTTCTCCTACATGTCTTTTGTAGGACAAAACAACCATCTTGTATTGATATGTTTGGATAGAGACCTGAATGTTCGCTGGGAAACTCGTCTTTTAAATGAAGATAGATTTCATTGGGGAACTTGTATGAGGATATTGAGTGACAAAAAAATAGCAATAGGTTCATACGGTTATGGAATCAATCCGGGAAGCATTTCTGTGGTCATTGTCCATGATGGCTACGATAATGCTGTCGAGCATCAGGAAATCACCATCCGCCCCTATCTGTTCTATCCCAACCCCACCTATGACCAGCTCATTCTGCAATACTCGCCCGACATTCAGCCCACACAAGTCGAGCTTTACGACCTGCAAGGTCGCCTGGTGCGCACACAAAGCAATGGTTTGGAAAACATCAACCTGCAAGGCTTATCGGCAGGGCAATACCTCATGAAAGTGACTTTGGAAGATGGAAAGGTGTTTTCGGATAAGGTGGTGAAGGAATAACCCTTTTTTACTTATTCAGTCTGTACTGCTCGCGACTTTCGCCAGCTCCAAGCAATCAGCGCGAAGGTCGCCACTCCACTCGCAACGAAGAGCCAAATGCTCCAGCCTTCACCGAAATGCTCCACATCCACGTTGGTGATGCCTTTGTTGTTCAGATAATAAAACACGACAACCAAGCCGTTGTTGACGAAGTGCATCAGAATGCTTGTCCATAAAGAGCCGGTGATGTAGAACATGTAACCTAACAAAATGCCCAAGAACATGCGCGGCAAAAAGCCGTAAAACTGGAAATGGATGAACGAGAAGATGGCTGCCGAGAGGATAATGGCCGCATGGGGATTCATTTTTCGCGTCAGCGATTGTTGCAGCACGCCACGGAAAGTCATTTCTTCACCGACGGCCGGAATCAGGGCAATGATGAGCAGATTGGACAGCAGTCCGCCTATGGTGTCCACATTCAGCATCTTTTCGGTGGCGGCTTGTGCGGTTTCCTCCAAAGATTTAATCCAGTTTTCGAGCCAGGTTAAGCCCTTGCCGAAGCTCATGCCTTCGTTCCATGAGGTCAGCTGATTGGTGACAGGCAGCGAGACAAACATCAAGGCCACACCTATTAATATGAGCCACCATGGAGGAGTGAGGCTGCGGAATCCTAACTTTTGCATCTGGTGCTCCTTGCGCGTAAGGTAATAATACACAATAGGTGGCACAACAAACATCATGATTGAGTTGATGCCTTGTCCGATTTTTATCCCAATATCACCAGCAAAGAAGAAAACAGCAGCCAAAGCAAGGCCTATTAGCGTGCTAATCAATAGGATAAATAAAAACAAGAAAACACGCATCCCCGTGGACTGGCGCAAGTTTTCGGTAAATAAATTATCTTGCATAGTGCTTCTTTTTCTGGATTGCTTCGTTCCTCGCAATGACGCAAAGCGTGCATGTGCCGTCATTGCGAGTGAAGCGTGGCAATCCAAATTTGCTGCAAAGATACACTTTTTGTAATTTTGCACCATAATTATATCAAGTCGGCGTTTAACTACGTTGAATGCGTAGCATTTCGACAGGCTCAACGACCTCAACTTTTTGGCCAGCAAAGGTCCCTGGGCCTGTCGAAGGGCCGATTCAATAAGAAAAACATCAATGTATAAACTTGCCCATTTGGAATTTGAGCATTATCCGCTCCTGTTGGCTCCGATGGAAGACGTGTCGGACCCGCCCTTCCGCTATGTCTGTAAGATGTTCGGTGCCGACGTGGTCTATTCCGAGTTCATCTCTGCCGATGGCCTCATCCGCGACTCGGTGAAAAGTATCAAGAAACTTGATTTTGAGGAGTTTGAGCGGCCTGTAGGCATACAAATCTTCGGCAACGCCGTTGTGCCTATGGTGGAGGCAGCGCGTTATGCCGAGACCGCCCACCCTGACCTTATCGACATCAACTTTGGCTGTCCAGTGAAGAAAGTGGCTTCGAAAGGAGCCGGTTCGGGTATTATGAACGACATTCCCAAGATGGTGGCCATCACCAAGGCTGTAGTGGAAGCGGTGAAAACACCAGTCACGGTGAAAACACGCCTCGGCTACGACGACCAGCACCGCGAAATCGTCGATATTGCTGAACGCTTGCAAGACGTGGGCATCGCCGCCCTGACCATTCACGGACGCCTACGCACCACCAAATACAGCGACCCCGCCGACTGGACTGTAATTGGAGCCGTGAAAAATAACCCAAGGATGCACATCCCCATCATCGGCAACGGCGACGTGGTGGACGGCCCTTCAGCCAAGCATTTCAAGGACAACTACGGCGTAGATGGCCTGATGATAGGTCGAGCCACTTACGGAAATCCCTGGATTTTCAGCCAGATAAGACATTATTTGGAAACGGAAGAAGAGTTACCTTTGCCTGATGTGAAGGAGCGCGTGCGTGTCAGTAAGATTCATTTGCAGCGTTCCATCGAGTGGAAAGGCGAGCATATTGCTTTGTTAGAGATTCGGAAGCACTGGTCGGCCTATTTTAAGGGTTTGCCGAATTTCAAGCCGTTTAAGATGCGGTTGATGGAGACGCTTTCGGTTGAAGAAGTTTATAGAGTTTTGGAGGAGATAAAAGACTTTTATTAGTTTCCCTGCGGGAATGGAGTTATGTCGTTTATTTAATAAGCGGTGGCTTGTGATGTTTACGGATTGGAGTCGTTACCTGCCGCCGCAGTTTACAAAATAACGACTCTCCATTCCCCAAGGGAATCTCATGTTTCTTTTATCAAGTCTTTCATGACTTGTTTTACTTTTTCACTCCAAGGAGTTTTGTCATAAACGAACCCTTTCTCGGTCACTAATTCTTTCCAATCTGGGTTTTTCGCTTCAATCATCTCTATTTTTGCTTTTCGAGATAAACCTTTTATTCTGTTTTCTTCATCAATGGCAGATTGATAACTTGTGAATTCCTTGAAGAAAACACAATACTCACAATTATACCTGTCAGAGAAAGACCCCTTATAACGATGACTTTTATGTTCACTTACCCTACGTACCAAATCATTTGTGCATCCTGTGTATAAAACAGAGTGTCCTTTGTTGGTCATTATGTAAGTGTATGTAAATCTCATAATAAAGTATAATATATAGTTTCCCTGCGGGAATGGAGTTAAATCATTAATTTACATGCGGCGGCTTGCAACGTTTTCCATCTGTAAGCGTTACCTGCCGCCGCAGAATGCAAAAATACTGCTCTCCATTCCCGAAGGGAAACTCACAAAACAACCCCTTCCTTAAGCACTCCATTCTCAAACAAATTCCTAACCAACTCATCCCGACGAATATGATAAGTGCGAATGCCCAACGACTGGGCCACCTTGATATTCTTTTCCGTGTCATCAATGAAAAGCGTCTCTTCGGGCAGTAGGCCTTCATGGTCAAGAATCATTTCAAAGAAACGTGGGTCGGGCTTTTCCAAATGCTCTGCAAACGAGAAATATGACTTATGAAACAGCTCGTCAAACTCATTGTAGCCGAAGCGTAGCTGCAAATCCCTGATATACAAATCATAATGGATGACATTCGTGTTGCTCATCAGGAAAATCTTGTAATGCTTTTTCACCTTTTCGATGGCTTCGATGCGCTCACGGGGGATGTCCAAGAGCATGGCGTTCCAGATGGAGTCGAATTTCTGGTCGGTCATTTTCTCCAATCCAAGGAGGGCTTTGGTCTTCTTGCGGAAGGTGGGGGCGGTGTAGATGCCTGTATCGAATTTGCTCATAATCTCGATAAACTCCTTTGAACGAGCAAGTTCCGAGGTCTTGATGCCAAGTTTTTCGAGTTCCTTATACACAATGGTTTCATCGATGTCTAAGATGACACCGCCGAGGTCGAAGATGATGTTTTTGATTTTTGTGCTCATTTTTGAGAAAAATTTCAGTCTAATTCGGTGCAAAGTTGTAAATTTGCAGCGCAAAAAGCAAGAAAAAAGGCGATTATTTGCATATTTAGCTTGTTTTTCTGCGGTCCCATAGCGCAGTTGGTTAGAGCAACTGACTCATAATCAGTAGGTCCTAGGTTCAAGCCCTAGTGGGACCACAACGATGAAGCAGGGTGAGAGCTCTGCTTTTTTTGTATTTTTGCAGCCAATAAAAGGACTATTATGGAACAAGAAACCACCTCCAAACCCTTGACCGAACTTGACGAATTAGGCGAATTCGGCCTCATTGACCAACTGACACAGGATTTTCCCTTGCGCAATGCCTCCTCGCTGAAAGGCGTCGGCGACGATGCCGCCGTCATCAACCACGAAGGCTACCGCACGCTCGTCTCGGTCGACATGCTCATCGAAGGCATCCATTTCGACATGACTTATTGCCCTTTGAAGCACCTCGGCTACAAGGCCGCCGTCAGCAATTTCTCCGACATTTACGCCATGAACGGCACTCCCACGCAGATTGTGGTTGGTTTAGGCGTGTCAAGCCGCTTTTCGGTGGAGGCTTTGGACGAGTTGTATGCCGGCATCCGCTTGGCTTGCGAGCGTTACCATGTCGACATGGTGGGTGGCGACACGACGAGCAGCAAGACGGGCCTCGTCATCTCCATCACGGTCATCGGCATGGCCAAGGAGGAGGACATCGTTTACCGCAGCGGCGCCAAGAAGAACGACTTGCTATGCGTGAGCGGCGACTTGGGCGGTGCCTACATCGGCCTACTCATCCTCGAACGCGAGAAAGCGGAGTTCCTCTCCAATCCCAACATGCAGCCTCAACTGAAAGGCATGGACTATGTGCTCGAACGCCAGCTGAAGCCCGAAGCCCGCAAGGACATCGTGGAACAACTCAAGACCTTGGGCATTAAACCCACCTCCATGATTGACATTTCCGACGGTTTGGCTTCCGAAATCCTGCACCTCTGCAAGGAATCGGGCGTGGGCTGCCAACTCTATGAGGAGCGCATTCCCATCGACCCGACCACAGACCGCATGGCCAAGGAGTTCCAAATCGTGCCTTCGGTGGCGGCTTTGAGTGGTGGCGAGGACTACGAGCTGCTCTTCACCATCGACCAGAAGGACTACGAGAAAATAAAAACCCTTTCGGCGGATGTGACGGTCATCGGCTACATGACCGACGACAAGGGCGTGGCGGAGATGATAACCCCTGACAACCATGTCATTCCCATCAAAGCCCAAGGCTGGGACCACATGAGGAAAAAGCAAGAATAATGTATTTATCACAAAACCGACAAAACTGACAAAACAGTAATTAAGTCCGAAGGAAAGCGTGCGGCTCCACAACCGTGTCGCCGCCGGAAAGGAGCCGGTTGGCGACTTTCCTTGCAAAAAAATGTTTTGTGGGTTTTGAAAGTTTTGTGAGAGAAAAGAAAGATATGCCAGAATTGCCCGAAATAGTAAAACAAAAGCTCGCCGCGCTGCCTAACAAGCCCGGCGTATACCGCTATTTCGACAAAAATGGCACACTCATTTATGTGGGCAAGGCCAAGAACCTGAAACGCCGCGTTTCAAGTTATTTCAGCAAGGAACAATTCGGCAAGACACGTGTCCTCGTCAGCAAAATCGCTGACTTGGAATATAGCATCGTTGACTCGGAATCAGAGGCTTTATTGCTTGAAAACACGATGATTAAGCAGTACAAGCCGCGCTACAACATCATGCTCAAGGACGACAAGACCTACCCTTGGATTTGCATCAAGAAGGAGGCTTTTCCGAGGGTGTTCCTCACGAGAAGAAAGGTGAATGACGGTTCGGAGTACTTTGGCCCTTATCCCTCGGTGCGCACAGCGCATTTCCTATTGGATTTGCTCGGCCAGGTGTACAAGGTGCGTTCCTGCCGCACACCGTTGACAGAAGTGGGCGTAGAAAAAGGCAAATATAAAGTCTGCTTAGATTACCACATCCACAAATGCAACGCCCCCTGCGAAGGCTTGATTTCCAAAGAAGACTACAACGCCATGATTGCCGAAATCCGCGAAATCATCAAGGGCAACTTGGGCGGGGTGCTTCGTGGCTTGAAGGCGTTGATGATGGATTATGCCTCGCGCATGGAGTTTGAGGAGGCACAGCTCGTCAAGGAGAAATACGACCTTTTGGAGAACTACCGCAGCCGTTCGACAGTGGTCAGCGCGACGATTCACGACGTGGAAGTGTTCTCGTATGTCGATGACGACGAGACTTTCTATGTCAACTACATGAAGGTGAAGGACGGCGCGGTGGTGCAGAGCCATTCCTTCGAGATGAAACGCAAGTTGGAAGAGACGGCGGAAGAGTTGCTGCTTTTGGCTGTGGCCGACCTTCGACAGCAATTTGGCGACCATGCGCCCGAAATCATCGTGCCGATGAAACTGGACTACCCGATTGACGAGGTGCTGATGACCATCCCGCAGCGCGGCGACAAGCAAAAACTCTTGGACCTCTCACGCCGCAACGCCATGCAATACAAAATCGATCTGGAGAAACAACGTTCCTTGGTCGATCCGGAACGTCACCAAAAGCGTGTGCTCAACCAGCTGAAAGAGGCTTTGCAATTAGAGACTATGCCCGAAGTCATCGAGTGCTTCGACAACTCTAACTTCCAAGGCGACTATGCCGTGGCGGGCATGGTGCAATTCGTGAACGGCAAGCCCAACAAGAACGCCTACCGCCATTTCAACATCAAGACGGTGGAAGGCCCCGATGACTATGCTTCCATGAAAGAGGTGGTGCGCCGCCGCTATTCTCGTCTGATTGAGGAAAGCAAGCCCTTGCCCAACCTTATCATCACCGATGGCGGCAAGGGACAGATGGAAGTGGTCAGGCAAGTGATTGAAGATGAACTTCATGTTGACATTCCCATTGCAGGCTTGGCCAAGGACGACCGCCACCGCACGAATGAGTTGTTGTTCGGTTTCCCGCCGCGAGTGGTGGGCTTGAAACCCAATTCCGAGGTGTTCCGCCTGTTGGCACACATCCAGGACGAGGTACACCGTTTCGCTATCACTTTCCACCGCAAGAAGTTCGAGAAGGGCTTCATGCACTCCGAGCTGGCCGACATCAAGGGCATCGGGAAGAAGACGGCGGAAAAACTGTTGTTAGAACTGAAATCGGTGAAGGGCATTAAAGAAGCCTCTTTGGAACGGCTCACTGAGATTGTTGGAGCATCCAAGGCTGGAATTGTTTACAAGCACTTTCAACAAAAAAAGCCAGCATAACGCTGGCTTTTTGTTCTTAATGTCTTTGACTTCAGCTTATTGCAGCTTGAAGTTGACAGGCAGCATGTACTGCACACGCACCGGTTTACCACGCTGCTTGCCGGGCTTCCATTTCGGCATGTTCTTGACAACGCGCATGGCCTCTTCGTCGCAGCCACCGCCGATGCCACGGAGCACCGAAACGTTGGAAACGCTGCCGTCGGGCTCAACGACGAAGTTGACGAACACACGGCCTTGGATGCCGGTCTCACGCGCAATCTGAGGATACTTGACGTTCTTGGCCACGTACTCCATCAGCTTGGCCTCGCCACCGGGGAAAGAAGGCATCTCTTCCACAATCTTGAAGATCTCTTGTTCCACGACCTCGTCTTCCACGACTTCGGGAGCAACGTACTCTTCAATGACTTCGTTCTGTTCCACTTCGGCGTTGATTTCGATGTCTTCCACTTCAACATCGTCTTCCACGATTTCCAATTGAGTGGTCTGCTTGGGCATCTCCACAGGCTGTGGCTTCGGCTCTTCTTGCTTGGTGATTTCCACCATCTCCTCATCCAATACTTCGGTCTGACGAAGCAGGCTGGGGTCGATTTCGCGCTTGTCGTAACTCTTGTGATTGAAAGCCAACCACGCAATAAGCAAACTGATGACCATTCCTATTTGCATGAACATCAATTTCTTGCCCTCAAGATCGGCTTTAGGTGATTTTTTCTCTTCCATGGTTATGTGTTTTTAGATTTTTACTTCTTATTTTGGGTGCGAAAATAGGAAATATTTGTTTATGAAACGCAAGCGGAACGAATTTTATTTTTTGTGACGGTAAAAAAGATAAAAAATCAGTCCGCCCAAGCAGGTTCCGATGCCGTCGGCGAGGAAATCATACCAGTCTCCAGTGCGCGAAGGTACAAGGTATTCCTGCATGAGTTCAGTCACGCCACCATAGGCGAAACTAATGATGACGGCGAGGAGAATGGCTCTTTTTTGATAGGCTGTACCATTGTCGACATACTGTTGCCGGTAGCCCCAAAGGCAAAGGAAGGCAAAGACGGCATACATAAGGACGTGTACCACCTTGTCCATGCCTAAGGCAGGCTTGACATGGGGAAAACAAGAACCCGGAAGTCCTGTTAGAACCAGAATGGCGATTCCGCACAGGATTCCCGGGAAACTATTTCTTGTCAGTCTTTCCAAAAGATCAACCGATTTTTGCTTCGTAAGCGGCGGCGTCCAAGAGGTTGTCGAGTTCGGCAACGTCGTTCACCTTGATTTTGATGATCCAAGCCTCACCGTAAGGATCGGTGTTGACGAGCTTGGCGTTCTCTTCGTCAGCGAGGGTCTCGTTGACTTCGAGGATTTCGCCAGCGACGGGCATAAGCAGCTCGGCGGTGGTCTTCACGGCTTCGATGGCGCCAAATTCTTCTTGGGCGTCGAGGGTTTCGCCAACGATGTCGGGGTCAACATCAACGAAGGTGATGTCGCCAAGTTCGTGTTGTGCGTAATCGGTAATGCCGACGTAAGCGGTCTCGCCTTCGAGGCGGATCCATTCGTCGTCGTTTGTGTACTTCAGATTTGCTGGAATATTCATTTGATGTATGTTTTAAATGATGTTGAATTAGGCTGCGAAATTACATATTTTAATTGCTCCCTCAGCATTTTGGTGAAAATTTTATTGCGCCAAGTTGAATCTGATGGTGATGCCGCCGTAAGTGGTGGAGTTTGTGAAGGTGTTGGCCACTTGCGGAATAGCCATATCATACTTGAAGAAAGCCTGTGCGGCTAAGCGTTGGCTGAAGTTGTAGTCGGCGGTAAGGTAGATGTTGATTTTGTCCTGACCGGCCGACACTTGGTTGTTGTTCTCGTCGATGCGGTGCAATATGGTGATGTCTTTCTTGAGGCCGAGGTCGAGCTTGAGGACAAGGTCATTCTTGATGGTTTGTGACTTGCCGCTGCCGCCTATCGGGGTGACGGAGAAGGAGAGGTTCTTGATGCGGTAGCCGGCACCGACGACGATTTCACTGCCGTTCACTTCGGTGAGCTGGTTGTTGGCGAAACTCAAAGTCAAGGTCCTCGACTTCTTGAATTGCAGGTTGACGGTCATCGAG
>Ga0310696_10001685_pt1 | contig 31440 bp, 59 predicted proteins | sample AusTroGonzalo_MG_4_FD_203885 | JGI IMG/M metagenome (GOLD analysis project Ga0310696, IMG submission 203885) | Bovine rumen microbial communities from tropical cattle in Woodstock, Queensland, Australia - Gonzalo_02 (v2) (version 2) | ecosystem: Host-associated > Mammals > Digestive system >... | reverse complement strand
CGGCACTATCACCGAGTCTTCTGATGTTGTCGGCTATGTTGATCTTGTTCCGGCTGAGTACGTCAAGCTGCTGACCGTTGGCGCAGACATTGACCACATGGCAATTGATGCCATCCATGACTGGATCGTGAACAACATCACCGATTCCATCCGCTACGCAATGAATAAGGACATCCTTATCGGCAGCAACTCCAATGCTTTCAAGGGCATCACTGCTTCCGTCAGTGCGAACGCAACCCCGATTCCCGACACTGTCACCAAGGCTTCCATCCTTGGCATCATGGGTGCGTTGGACGGTGCATACCAGAACGGTGCTGTATGGGTGATGACCGCCAATATGTTCTTCAACAATATCATGACGCTGACCCAGCTTAATGACTATGTCATCAATGACGGCTTCCAGTATCGCCTTTTCGGTCATGATGTCATTCTGATGTCCGAAGCACTGATCTCCAGCAAGGAAACCATCTTCTATGGTGACCCCAAGGCATACAAGGTCAACATCTTCAAGCCGATTGAGGTTAAGCCGTTTGAGACTGCTACCACCACCAACATCCAGTTCCGTGGTGCTTGCCTTGCTGACGGCGAACTGCTTGATACCAGCGCATTTGTTAGGTTTGCTCAGTCATAAACCATAAAGGGGGAGAATGAACCATGAAAACACTGATAGCCGTGCCATGCATGGACATGATGCACACGAAATTTGTACATTCGCTGCTTTCGCTGCATTTCAGTGAGGAATATGAAGTCCGTTTTGGTGCTTCATCCCTTATCTACGATACACGAAACCAGCTGTTAGTTTATGCCTTGGAAAACGGCTTTGACCGTGTTTTGTGGTTTGATTCAGACATGACCTTCACACCGTCAGACCTTGCGTGTCTGGTTGAGGATCTTGACAACGGGTATGAAATCGTAAGCGGCTTGTACTTCAAACGCAAGCCGCCTTTCACCCCGACCATTTTCAAAACGTGTGACATCCAGAAGCTGGAAGGCAATCTGCTTGACCCTGTTTCAGAGGTCTATGAAGATTACCCAGACGGGTCACTTTTTGAAATAGCCGCCTGTGGTTTTGGCTGCGTCATGATGGATATGAACGCAGTCAAGAAGATAGTGGCACAGATGGGACGGATGCTTTTCATGCCTGTTGCCGGATTCGGTGAAGACCTTTCCTTCTGTCTTAGGGCAAGGTCTGCTGGCTTCAAGGTCTGGTGCGACAGCCGTGTGAAGCTGGGTCATGTCGGCGAAATGGTTTTTGATGAAGCATATTATTTGAAGTCAAAGGAAGACGCAAATGGCTCTGCTTGATAACGTGAAAATTGCATTAAGGATAACCACACCAGCATTTGACAGTGAGTTAAATGAACTGATCGAAGCGGCGCAAGAAGATCTTGCCATAGCTGGGGTTACTCTGCCGGATTCACTGGACGCTATTTGCAACAGGGCAATCATAACCTATTGCAAATGTAACTTTGGGTCACCCAATGAGTATGACCGACTTAAAGCCAGCTATGATGAACAAAAGGCGCAGCTTTCTATGGCAACGGGGTACACCACATGGACAGATCAGACATCTTGACCCTTGTCAAAGCTGAAAACACACAGAACGCTTTCGGTGTCTGGGAACAGACATTAACGGAACGGGATGTGTTTTGTGCCGTCCGAAGCGTCACGCAGACAGAGTTTTTTGAAGGTGGCAGAAACGGGTTAAATCCGGCATTCCAGTTCACTCTTTTTTTTGGTGATTATGAAGGCGAAACGGTGGTGAAGTACAAGGGCAGCACTTATGCCGTGTACCGCACTTACATTGGTCTGAATGACACCATTGAACTGTACGCTGAACGGAAGGGTGGAACAAATGGCAAAGCGCAGTAAGCGCATTGGCGCAATTGATCTGGAAAGTTCCATTAGGCAAGTGCTTGGTGAGTACGGTGACGAAGTGTACAGGGTGCTTGGTGTGTGTTGTAGGGAAGTGTCCGAAGAAGCTGTCCAGAAGCTTCACCAAGGCGGTAACTACAACGGCACTGGCGCATACAACGCTGACTGGACGTACAAGTATGAACTTACCAAGAGATTCCACCAAGGCTACATTGTTTACAATGATGACCATTACAGGCTGGCGCATCTCTTGGAAAAAGGGCATCTGATCCGCAACGGCACGGAACGCACCTATGGTAACACCAGTTCTTTCCCACACATCAAGCCAGTTGAACAATGGGCGCAAGAGGAATTGCCCAGAAAAGTTAGGATGATGTTATCATGACATACGAACAAATTTCATCAATTCTTGAAACGGTGGGATTGCCCTACGCTTATTACCAATTCCCAGATGATACACCGCAGACACCACCTTTTCTTTGTTTCTACTTTGAAAACTCCAATGATGTTTACGCTGATGACAAAAACTATAAGCGCATCACTGGTTTAACTATTGAGTTTTACTCAGACAGCAAGGACTTCTTCTATGAAGCCCTTATTGAAGATACTTTAACCGCAAACGGTCTGGTTTACAGGAAATCGGAACAGTTCCTTGACACTGAAAAGATGCATGAAACCGTGTATGAAATGCAAGTGGCCATCTCTGATGACTGGAGCATCCTGTATCCAGACCACTTTGGCAAGAAGATTTGTTAAAGGAAGGATCTAAACATGGCAGCTAACAACAAAGTTAAGTATGGCTTGAAAGAAGTCTACTATGCAAAAGCTACTGTTGGCACTGACGGTACAACATCCTACGCTACTCCGGCAGCGTGGCATGGTGCTGTGTCCCTTTCCCTTGATGCGGAAGGTGACACCACACCGTTCAGAGCAGACAATATTGACTACTGGGTCGGTGTAGCCAACAACGGCTACAGCGGTGAATTTGAATCCGCACTGATCCCAGACGGCTTCAGAACGGACATCCTTGGTGAAATCACGGATTCCAACGGTGTATACCTTGAAACCGCTGACGCAAGCACCAACAGCTTTGCCCTTCTGTTCCAGTTTGAAGGTGATGCAAACAACATCCGTCATGTCCTGTACAACTGTACCGCAACCCGTCCCAGTGTTGCCGGACAGACCACGGAAGATACCATTGAGCCGCAGACAGAGACACTTAACCTCAAGGCTTCCACTGTCTACGTTCCGGCAATCAGCAAGGAACTGGTGAAAGCACGTTGTACCGAAGACAACACCAGCACCTATACTTCTTGGTATAGTGCCGTTTATGTGCCTACTGCTCTTAGCTAATGACGTCTGAAGTCCTAATAGGGTCTGAATCTGTCAAGATGTGCGGCAACGCTGCAACAGCCATCCGCTTCAAGAGTGTTTTTCACCGTGACTTGCTGATGTCTTTCAGCCAGATGACGGAAAACAACCTTGATGCGGACATTGTAAAAGAACTTGGTTTTGTGATGTACCTACAGGCACAGGGGAGAGACTTCAACCAAGTGACATTCAATGATTATTGCAGCTGGCTTGAACAGTTTGAAGAACAGGATTTCCTACAGGCACTGCCAAGCATCATCAACCTTTGGATGTCTACAACAAAGCTTGATGCGAAGGCTAAAAAAAAATAAGAGCAACGGAACGTGAACTGAACACACCATTGTTTATGTTACGGGCTGTCCAGATGGGGTTGCACATAACTGATCTGGACAGCCTTGACTTTGGCACTGTCATGGACATGATGACTGAATCTGGAAATGACAGCCACCAGTACAAGCAACTTGCAAATCAAGATGATTTTGACAAATTCTGAGGTGTTTTAATGGCATCATCTAATATTAAGGGAATCACAATCCAAATTGATGGTGAAACCACTGGTCTTGAAAAATCATTAAAGAAAATTGATGATTCCTTAAAAACAACTCAAAATGCTCTGCGTGATGTGAACAAGCTGTTAAAGCTTGATCCTAAAAACACGGAACTGCTGACCCAGAAGCAGAAACTTCTTAAGGATGCCATTGGGCAGACCAAGGAACGCTTGCAGCAACTCAAAGATGCCCAGAGCCAAGTGCAGAAAGGCACGGCTGAATGGGACGGCTTGCAGCGTGAGATTGCAGCCACGGAACAGAAGCTTGCTTCCCTTGAAAAGCAGTACAAGCAGTTCGGCAGTGTTGCGGCGCAGAAAATCCAGTCTGTTGGCAAGGATATGCAAAACCTTGGCAACTCCATCACCAATGCTGGACGGGCTTTGACCCCGTTGTCAACAGCGGCTGGTGGTCTGGTTGCCGGATTAACTGGGCTTGGGTATAAGGCGGTTACGGCAGCGGATGACCTCAACACCCTGTCAAAGCAGAGCGGAATCAGTACGGATGACTTGCAGAAGATGCAATATGCTTCCGAACTGGTAGACGTTTCTGTTGATGACATCGTTGGATCCATGAAGAAGATGAAGAACAACATGGATTCAAATTCCAAGTCCGTCACAGAAGCATGGCAGAAGCTGGGTGTTTCCGTTAGGGATACCACCACTGGGGAAATGCGCCCAGCAATTGACGTATTTTATGATACCGTTGCAGCCCTTGGTGACGTAGCCAATGAAACGGAACGTGACCAGCTGGCAATGGATCTGTTTGGCAAATCTGCGGACAGTCTTGCCGGAATCATTGATGACGGCGGTGCAGCGTTCAAGGAATACGGGCAGCAAGCCGAAGAAATGGGGCTTATCCTGTCTGGTGACACGTTGAATTCATTGAACAAAATGAATGACACCATTGACCAGACAAAAGCCACGCTTGGTGCTTCGTTCATGGAACTGGGTGCAACCGTTGCGGAAGTCCTTCAGCCAGCCTTGCAGAAGGTTTCCGAAGCTGTTGGGAAGATTTCTGAACACATTAGGAATTTAGACCCAGATACCGTGAAGCTTATCTTGACCATTGGTCTGGCGGTTGCGGCAATTGCACCCTTGCTCATAGTCATTGGCAAGGTGGTCTTTTCCGTTGGCACAATAGTCACGGAAGTTGGCAAACTTGTTGGCTTCATCACCACAACGCTTATTCCGGCAATATCTGCCATAAGCGCACCAGTGCTTGCGGTCATTGCTGTCATTGGTGCTGTCATAGCTGCCTTGGTGCTGCTCTACAAGCATAATGAGGACTTTAGAAACAAGGTCAACAAGATCTGGGAGCAGATAAAGGAAATTATCACCAAGGTGCTTGAAATCGTTCAAGCGGCAATTGAACTTTTCATTTCTGTTGTACAGGCAATCTGGCAGAAATGGGGGGATGACATCCTTTTGATTGCCCAGACCATCTGGAACTTGATTTATGAAACGATCCAGACGGCAATTACCTTGGTAAAAGATATCCTTGACATTGTCATGGCTATCATCAAGGGTGACTGGTCAAAGGCATGGGAAGGCATCAAGAAGCTTGCTGATGATATCTGGGAAGGTATCAAGCAACTTGTAAGCCTTGCCATTGAAGCTGTCAATACCACCATCACCACTGTGATGGAAATCATACAAAGCGTTTGGGAAACGGCTTGGAAGTGGATCAGTGATAAGGTTTCCGAAATCTGGGAAACCATAAAGACCACCATTGAGGATTTGGCAAAGGGCATTTCCGAAAAGATAGGTGAAGTAAAAGACACCATCATTGAAACCTTTGGCGAAGCCGTTGACTATATCAAGAGTTTGCCGGAACAGGCTTTGCAATGGGGCAGTGACCTCATAAGCAGCTTCGTTGACGGTATCAGAGATGGTTGGGAAGGCTTAAAAGGCGGTGTAAGCGGCGGTATTGAATTCATCAAAGGCATTGGTGAAGACATTGCTGACTTTATCGGTTTCTCAGAGCCAGACAAGGGTGCGTTGAAAGACTTCCACACCTTTGCGCCAGACATGATGAAGTTGTATGCACAGGGCATCAAGGACAATATGTACCTTGTAACTGACCAGATGCAAAGCCTTGCTGAACAGATGGCAGTGAGCATTGAACGTCCAGCCACCATATACCTTACGAACAACACGATCTTAAACGGCAGAACAATAGCTTCCGCAGTGAATGAGGAACTTGGGTTCTTACTATGATAAGAAGATTTACTTTAATCAATGAATACGGGCAAACTTATGCGCTTGATGATGTCCGCACGGGATTCCTTATGAATCCGTCTGGGCTTGGCTACAACATCAAGGGCAAATACACCCTGTTTGGAAGTGAGTGGCTCAAGTCAGATGATACCATTGACCAGACCACCATTTCCGGCACTGTGGTGTTTGGCTCTGACAGCCCGTACCAAAGGGCGCATGAGTTTGTTGAATTCGTGATGACATCCAAGAGTATCACGCTTTCCTACCAGACGGATGTGGGTACATACTACAAGGATGTAGACATTAACCGCTACAAGAAAAGTGAGATTGGCAGCAGTGGGTTTCTGGAATGCGAAATTGAAATGACACCCAAGACCCTGTGGTATTTGCCCAGCAACCAAGTCATCAAGCTTGAGCCAGTCATAGGCACTGGTCTGCGGTTTACCTTCACCCTTCCGAATATCTGGATGAACTACACCAACGGCACGGTGACCATCTTGAATGACGGTCATGTGCCAGCACCGTTCAAGGCATCCATTGAAGGGGCTATTTCCAATCCTTCAATCATTCTTCTGCAAAACGGGAGTGAGGTGGCACGGCTTGATGTTACAGAGGAAATTGCAGCCGGATCTACGCTTGAATATTCTTCCAAAGATGGTGATGTGTATCTTTATGTTGATAACCATAATGGTACGCAAACGGATCTGGCAACGGCACTGGATATCACTAACTCCAACATCTTCAAGATTCCTGTAGGCACATACCAGCTGCGCTTGGAAGCGGACAGCCAGATAACTTCATGCACCTTTGTGATCTATAAGCAGTACATTGCCGTATGATAGCATATGTTCTTTCAAAAACCGATTTAAAAATCAAGGATTTCTTTTACTTCAAGGACTATCTTTTTGCGGATGACCTTGAGTATTCTGATAAATCCCAGATCGTTATACCACGGTTGGCAAACATCATGGATGATGACCTTGTGTACTGCAAGGATGACAACAATAACATGGTCTTCTTCGGTATTGCCTATGATACCAAGACCAATGACCAGACGCAAAACTTTGTGCTTACAATGCGCCAGAAGGAATGCCTGTTTGACAGATTCATCTTCACGGATTCTGTAGGCGAAGCAACCCTTGCCACCAGTATAGAACAGTGGGTTGCGGACAGGATTGATGAAAACTGGGTGAACGCTGGGGACACGATCTTTGATAGACCATACATCAACCCAGTGGCTGTGACAAACACACCAATGGTTGCTGCCCTTTCAAGCGTTGTGAACGTTGAGGACGGTGTTTTCAACTTAAAGACCTTTCTGGGCAACGTCAAGGAACGGTACGGCATCTTTGTTGACTTCGTGCTGACAGATACAGACCCAGCCATCCAGACTGGCGCAGTACTCACCGTGAACATCTACAAGGACAGTTCAACTGCCGTTCCTATTGACACGGATGTGTCTGACATCCTTGATACAGAAGAAACCTATAGTGTGGATGTTCTGGCAAAACTGGCAGTGAAGTGGCTGAACACCTCAAACAACACCACCACCTTCCGCACGTTCTACCTTCTGGATGACAGAAGCATCACGGAAGACGGTACTAATATACACAGGGTGGACGGGACTTTTAAGTCTGTCTATATCGAAGCGGACAGCCAAGCTGCCATGCTTGATGATGTCCAGCATGAGTTCCAGAGCAACAGCTATGAACACAAGATAACCTTTTATCTGCGTGAAAACTCACGCTTGTATCTGCCGGATGATTATTACACGGGCAGAAAATGCCAGATAGAAACCAAACAGGGTGTGAAAACTTCCATAATCACCGCTATTGAAAAAGAATCCGGCACTGGTGTTAGGAAAGTAACACTTGGGAAACTTAAAGTAACTTTAACCAGCAAATTAAGGGGCAAAGTATGATTGAAGGAATTGTTTACGATCTGCAAAACATAACCGCAGAAGATATGGCAAAGGTATATTGGATGTATGGGGGCAAGCGTGACGGCATCATTACTGGCTGCACAATGTCCTACACCAATTCAGACATCACTTTCACCGCTGGCATCTTTTCAGCCCGTGGGCATCTGACCAAGCTGTCCGGCTCTACAACCGTGGAACTTCCCGAAGTCAGCAGCGGAACGATTTACTGCAATCTTGTCTATCAGATAGATTTATCACAGACCGCTTCCCAGTTAAGCTTCACACAGGGCAGTTTCATCATTCTGACAAATTCATCCGCTTATCCTACACCAACACAACAGGATCTGGACAACAGCGGAACAATTTACCAGATGTCCTTTGCAAAGTTTATCCTTGGTACTTCCGGCATTACATCATGGCAGCCGAATACTGCGGTGTATAACGAATGGGTGACGGGTGTCACAGTTCCAGTTGCAAACTGGTCTTCTTCTGCACCGTACACCCAGAGCATCACGCTTGACACCACCACCGCTTCCGCTTATCCGATCTGGGATATTGACGGCTGGGGTGATGTGGCAGCTGGTGACAGGGCAGACTACAAGGATTCGTTCAACTGTATTGATGAAGTCACTACCACATCCACAGGCATTACGCTTTACTGCTATGTGGACAAGCCTACCAAGACGGTGAAGATAAAGCTGAAGGGGATTTAACATGACTGGATTTTTTCCACGCAGAAGGGGGGCTTTTAAAGCGTCCTTAACTGTCCAAGCAAATCCATCTACTACCATTACTGCCACAGGCACAAGGGCAACGTATACTGGAACGGCTGATGCTGGCACTGGGCTTATCACTTTTGAGATCCGCAAGCGTGGCACATATACCATCACCAGTTCTGACGGGTCAACCGCTTCCGTTTCGGTTTCGCTCAGTTCTGTTGCTTACACGGTCACTTGCAAATGGTCTGCAACCGTCAATGTAACGGCAAACGCTGGTGAAAGTGTGACTGTCTCCATAACTGGCGCAACGGAAACCAAGGTTGTGCCAAGCGGCGGTATTGCTTCGTTCACGGTGCTTAAAAACGGTACTTACAGTATTTCAAGTACAGACGGGTCAACATCTTCCGTTAATGTCAACACCAATGGTGGTTCTTGGTCTGTAACGTGCAGATGGTTGTCAACCGTCAACGTGAATGCCAACCCATCCAAGACCATCACGCTGACCAATACGGGCAACAGTTCCATCAAATACACTGCTGTTGCAAACTCTGCCAGCGGTGTTGCTTCGGTATCTGTCAAGCATTCCGGCACTTATTCCATTTCTACCAACAGCACGGCTTCACAGGCTGCGGAAGGGAACAGCGGAAACTTCTCTGTGGCAAATGGCACAACCTATACCAAGCAGTGTGTGAAGCTGAACATTCCGGCATCCTTGAGTGTCGGCAAGTATAGCAGTAATGTCCTTACTGCGTACTGGTCAAGACCGTCAGCAGATTGGACGGGGTGCAATGTCCGCTATGCAAGCGGTTCTACCGCCCCAGCAAACCGCAGTTCCGGCACAAACCTTGCAACGGGTGCTGGCAATTCCATAGCCTTGACAACAACAAGCGTGAATGGCTACAACACTGGTTCGCTGACCAACGGCACAACGTATTCTTTTGCCATCTTTTCATACATAACCATAAGCGGTACTACTTACTGGGCATCCCAGTCACGCACTGGATCAGCGGCGGCAACCAATTTTGTTGGCACAGTGGTCACTATCACTTCCACGCAAAACTGGAGTGTACCGACAGGCTGGAGAACAGTGCAAGCCTTCCTTGTAGGCGGTGGCGGTGGTGGAAGTTCCAACTGCGGCAGCCCAGCCTATGGTGGCGGCGGTGGTGGTGGTGGATACACCAGAACGTCCGGCAATATCAACGTTACACCTTCACAGTCAATCACTTGTACAATCGGCGGTGGCGGTAACGGTGCGTCTGGTCTTCGTGTCGGTGGTGGCACTGGCGGCACTACCTCTTTTGGTTCATACGCTTCAGCAAGTGGCGGTGCTGGCGGTTATAGCACAGGATCGTGGATGCATGGCGGCAACGGTGGTTCTGGCGGTGGCGGTCATGACGGTGGCTATAACAATGCCGGAAGCGGCGGTTCTGACGGTGGCAACGGTGGAAGCAGCAGTCGTTCGGACGGTGGCACTGGACAGGGAACAACCACAAGGGCTTGGGGGTCTGGTTCCGGCACACTCTACGCTGGCGGTGGCGGTGGTGGTGCATATAAAGATTCAAGCGGTGGATCTGGCGGCAGCGGCGGCGGCGGCAAAGGCGGTTCTTCTGGCAACGGCACGGCTGGCACTGCAAATACTGGCGGTGGCGGTGGTGGTGCTGGCGGTAATTCGTCCTATGTCGGCGGCAAGGGCGGTTCCGGCATCATCCTTGTTAAATGCGTAGCATAAGGGGGATATATGGCACATTTAGTTTTTGCTTTGATTTATAACGGTGTGGTTGCAAACTTGGCGGTTGGTGAATATTCAGCCTGTGACGCAGCCGCAAAAAGCAGTTATGGGGATTCCGCTTTTGCGGTGGACGCAACGCAGTATCCCGTTCATATCGGTGATATTTACCAAGACGGCTATTTCAAACAGGACATTGACGGCACTATGGTAGTCATTGAGCCGATTCCAACGGAAGCTGACCAGATTGCGGCATTGAAGCTTGAAAACGCTGCGATCCACGAAGAACTTGATGCGGTATCACTTGCCGTCCTTGACATTATAGGGGGTGTTGAATAATGGCAGTTTCCAAGAATATTGCAAAACTGTATGCCATCAAAATCATACAGGGTGTATTCAGCTTAGAGGATGTTCCGGCAGCGTACAGGACGTATGTGGAAATCTACATTGAACAGTTGAGGAAGGAAAAATAAACCATGTTTATCATCAATGCGACAGATTACGCACCCATCTCACCAGTTACCGCACCGTGTGACATCATCCCCATGCAGATTGGCTACAAGGGTGAAAACCAAGCACGTTGCGTGACGTTTGACCTTTCCGAATGCGTGGAAACCTTCGGTGCTGGCACGTTCACCATCAAGTTCAAGAAGGACGGTTCTTCACAGGCTTACACGGTTGCCCACACTGACCAGCTTGACAATATCGCAATCTGGGAAGTTGATTCAACCGACACTTCCGCAGCTGGGTACGGCATGGTTCAGCTTCAGTACCTTGTGGATTCTGTTGTCTGCAAGACGGCAATGTACAGAACGGTAGTTTTTGACAGCTTGGCATGATGGCATAAAAAAATGGATGCAACACAGATCATTGTGGCGGTTATTGGTTCTGGTCTTTTGTCCACGGTCATTAACCGCATTTTCACTTATCTTGATAAAAGGGCTGAAGCCAAAAGCGGTGTTACTCACGGGATTAGGCTTGTTTTGAAGGACAGGCTGCGTTTCCTATGCGCCAGATACATTGAACAGGGTTGGATTTACGAAGATGAACTGGAAGACCTTGTTTCCATGCATCTCTGCTACCATGATGCACTCAATGGCAACGGCTATCTGGATGAACTTATGAACAGGGTGAAAAGTCTGCCTATAAAGGGGGTTGGAGTCAAATGAAAATGACAAACAGAACGTATGACATTCTTAAATATATCGCACAGATCGTACTTCCGGCACTTGGCACACTTTATTTTGCCTTGTCCGGCATCTGGGGTCTTCCTTACGGGGAACAGATAGTTGGCACTCTGGCAGCTTTGGATGCCTTCCTTGGCGCAGTCTTGAAGCTGTCTTCCGATCAGTTTTACAAGGGGGTCAACAATGGCAGCAATAATTAACGGTACAACCCCAACCATCCAGTATGTCTTCAAGGAAGTGGATGTCACCAAGATTGTTGAAGCATACCTTACCATCAAGTCAAATGACAGGGTTGCGCTTGAAAAGGATCTGACAACCGCAACGGTGGGTGAAGACTTCCTTGCGTGGACGCTTACCCAACAGGAAACGTTGTCACTCAATTCAAGAGTGTCCATGATGCTCAACTGGCTGTTGGATGACGGCACAAGGGGCGCATCTGATAAAACCACGGTGTTGATTGACATCAATTACAAAGATGAGGTGATTTAATGTACAGTACGGTAGTCCTTGACGGCAGTGCCAATCTGCTGATAAAAGGGTCTGCGGAAGCTGGGATATTCACCGCACTGGCTGAACGTTATCCTGTTTATACTGGTGAAACGGTCATAACACCAACACAAGAAACGCAGATCTTACACACAGAACAAAAGTCCGTGCTTACGGACATTACAGTTGAGCCGATTCCAAGCAACTATGGTCTGATTACTTGGAACGGCTCTTTTTTAACAGTTTCGTGAGGTTTAAAACATGGCACATCCCAATGTTATCATTAATGGTGTACAGTATAGCAACGTTCCAGAGGTGCAAATTCCCGTTGTGGGCGGTGGAACTGCTTCTTTCCTTGATACTGATGACGCTACCCTTTCCAGCGGTGATGAAATGCTTGCTGGTGTCACTGCCTATAGCGGCGGCACTCTTGTCACTGGTGCGATTGCTACCAAGACAAGTACTGATTTATCTGTATCCGGCGCAACCGTTACTGCCCCAGCTGGCTATTATGCATCTAATGCGTCCAAATCTGTGGCAAGCGGTTCTGCAACCACACCAGCCACAAGCATCACGGCAAACCCAAGCATTTCCGTCAACAGTTCTACTGGTTTGATTACCGCAACCGTCAGCGCATCCCAGAGTGTCACACCCACTGTTTCTGCCGGATATGTCTCAAGCGGTACAAGCGGAACTGTGTCTGTATCTGGATCTGATACCGAACAGCTTACCGTGAAAGCGGCGGCAACTTATAACCCGTCCACTTCTGCCCAGACCGTCACTGCCGGACAGTTCCTTACTGGGGCGCAGACCTTTGCAGCTGTCACCACAACAAACCTTCTTGCCCAGTACATTGCGGATGGTGTTACCGTCAAGGTTGGCTGTGCGGCAGATGATGATAGTGTGGCATCTGTGACTGGTTCTTTGTCCACTCCAGTGATCTCACAGGATTCCACGACCAAAGTCCTCACCATTTCGTAAAGGGGGAGCAGTATGGCTCAGAATGTAACGATAGCTGGAAATCAGTATCCGTCTGTTCCATCTATCCTCGTGCCGAAAACGGGCGGCGGTGGTAACGCTACTTTCACGGATACCTCACCGACCACGGCGAGTGCATCAGATGTGGCGCAAGGTAAGATTTTCTTTGATTCCACGGGTACACAGCAGACAGGCACTGCTTCGGGTGGCGGTGGAGCATCCAACCTAGTCACAGGCACGTTTACGGGTACGACCACGGGTGCGGCTATGGATGTGACGCTGAATTATAGTGGAAGCGGGTATCCTGTGGCGTTTCACGTTTATGTTTCCGAAGGGCCGTATAATCCATTAACAGGCACATTTTACAATTTAGTTCAACGATACGCAATCGCGTGGATAAGCGGAGTCAAAAAAGAAATAACATCTATCCCGAATTATTCAAACGATATTACAAAAAATCATTGCTACACCTATCGATACTATAAAAGCAACTCTACGAATGCAGAAGTTTATAGTGGTGGAGTTAGCACAAATGCGATGGTTTATTCGACAGGGGCCGCAACAACAAGCACTGTTGTCAAATTTTCGGACAGTACGCACATGAGCGTGTTTATCGCAAGCACTTCCTACGGCTTTGCCGCAAATATAGAGTATACCTATTGGGTAATGTACTCATCATAAAGGAGAACATCATGGCTAAATATCTTATTATTGAAATTCAGAAGTTCGCAGATGGCTCTATCGCAACACCGCCAATCAACACCGCCGACACGCTCAATGAAGCAAGGTCTACGTTTTACACCAAGTGTGCGGTAGCGGCTGTGTCCGATGTTCCTGTCCACAGTGTTGTTCTGCTCAACGAAACAGGGCAGACACAGGGACTTGAGTCCTTCAACCATACTGAAAGCGCAGAGTAATGAAAGACAAAATCATCAAATTGGCTCAAGATGAGATTGGATACCTTGAGAAATCCAAAGCGGACTATTCACTGTACGGTTCTGACTGCCTTTATCCGAAGACGCAGTTTGCCGGAGCGGATAACTACACTAAGTATAGCTGGGAACTTCGCACCGCTGGGCTTGGGCATCCAAACGGGCAGCCGTGGTGTCAAACTTTTTTGAACTGGTTGATCTGGACGGTTGAAGGCACTGATTTGGCAAACAAACTGCTCTGCGGTATGCTCACCAGTGCGTCCACAATGGATGTCAAAAATGCTATGGTCAAAGCCGGAAGACAAGTTCCACTGAATACCGCACAAGCTGGGGACATCGTTTTCCGTTCCAGATCTGGTGGCGGTCATGTCGGGCTGTGTATTGGTAGAACTTCAGACGGCAAAATAATTTCTATTGAAGGCAATACCAGTGCAACCGACAGCACCGCATGGAATGGGGGATGCGTTGCCAAACATACTGGTGGCAGCTGGGAATGGTGTTGCCGTCCAGACTGGTCTTTGATCCCGTCAGAGCCGGATGTTTGGCGGTGGGTGGAAGTCAACGGTATCTGGTACTACCAAAACCAGAAAGGCGAAAACAAGCACGGCTGGGAGTTAATCAAGGAATCCAGCGGTGACTTCTTCCACTGGTACTTCTTCAACTCCAAGGGGCAGATGCTCACGGGTATGCAATGGGTGGGTGATAACCTTTGCCTGTTCCAACCTCTTGGCAAGCTACAGGGTGCTTTGTGTACATCTGATGACAAAGGCTATCAGCACCCTTGGAATGTTGAAAAAACTTAATATGGATACTGGCAACGCACATCTGTTCACTGTTTAATTCTCCCCAAAACTTTTTTTCTTGTACCGTGCGCTGCTTTTATCACTGGCTACAGTCTTACCGCTGTAGCCTTTTTTTATTGTCTGGAAATACAAAGAAAATACATTCAATGTGTGGTTTGCCTATTGATTTGCCACTCAATGAGTGGTACATTATACTTGACAGTTGGGTTATCTATTACAAGAAAGGGGTTCAAAATGTACAACAAGTTTTTAGCAGCAAAGGAACTGAACGTGAAGGTTGGGGATAGGGTTTCCTCTCACGGCTACAGTGGCACAGTTCTGGAAGTTGTCCGTGGTTTCCACAAAGAGTGGGACGGCAAGGAATATGTGAAGCGTGAAGGATCTGACTACACCAATGTGGTCATCCACTTTGATGAAACACAGGATATTGCAAGGTTCGGGCAGTATCAGAACGGGCAGTATGGTGAGTTTGTAGTAATCTAAAACATTGGCTGACCTAACGGCAAGACGGGGCGCAACATTAACAGGCATAGAAAGGGATAAGGCAATGTTACAGATTAAAGACAGAATCACCATTGATGTGACAGTTACCAACAAAGGGGGGATAAACTAATGAAGCGCAATCATGCATACTATGTAAAGTACAGAGAATACCAGATGGGCATGGAAAAGGGCATTGATGTTCTGGCAAGTTCCAAGGCTGAAGCCTATGACAAAGCGGTGTTTGAAGCTATTCCGGCAAAGGAAGGGTGCCACCCCTACAGTGCATGGGTATCCAGCGTCACTTACAACAACGGCAACTGCAAATACTTCAACACTTCAGAAGGCAACGCATACTAAGGGGGAGAGCAATGACACGGATAGAAGAACTGAGAAACATGACGGGCTTGAGCCGTGCAGCGTTCGGAAGAAAGTACAATATTCCGATCAGAACGCTTGAAGGTTGGGAGTACGGAAAAAGGCAGCCGCCAGAGTGGTTGCCGGATCTTTTGGAAAAGGCAATAGCCTATGACAAGGCAAAAGAGGAATTGTAAACCAGATGGGGCAACAGCCCCTTCTTTTTTTGCTTCACTTTTGCTTCACTTTTACTGCAAAAACGTGCATAATTCTGCAATTTTCAGCAGAATCAGATTTTCCACAAAACGCTGAAAAGCCTTATTTTAAGCGGAAAACCGCATGGTTGCGTGATAATAAAAAAAATGGAGTTAACGAGACTTGAACTTTTCAACTATTACGCTATATAAGGTTTATACGCACTTTTGCTTCACTTTTTTGCTTCAAATTGAGAAAAGTGATTGTTAATCTTTTCCGTTTCAACCCTGTTTATATCTTCCATTGCGTGGATGTACACACGCTGCATGACACTGTCCGTTGACCATCCACCACGCTGGCGCAGATAGACGTTTGAGATCCCAAGGGAATGGATGATGGAAGCCCCATAGACACGCAAGTCATGAAACCTCATGTGCGGAAGCTTGGCAAACTTCAAGGCACGTTCAAACCGCCTTGCCAGTGCGTCTGGGTTGCAGTTAATGATTCTGCCCTTGATATCCTTGATTTCATCAATGACAAACTGGGGGTAAATGATTGTTCTGGTGCTTTCCACCGTCTTAGTGGTCTTGATGACCCATGCTTCAGAATCATCCTTGACCATTGCCTTGTTGATGGTGACCTTGTTGCCGGATATGTCGGTATCCATGATGCAGCACACTTCAGATCTGCGAAGGGGCGCAAATGCCGTCAGAAGGATTGCACGGTACAGGGTGGGGTCTGCCTGTCCTCTGGTGTAGTCAATCAATGTCTTGATCTCCGCATCCGTGGGAACGTGTGCTTGGTACTTGACCAGCTGGGGCAAGGCAACGTTGTCAAACCAGTTATACTTTTTCTGTGCTTCCACAGCCGCCCGTAAAAGGCAATAATGGTCTTTGATTGTCTTGGGGGATAAGTTATCAAGCTGTTCTGAATTGACGTATTCCTGTACGTCTGAAAGCGTCAGACGGCTTATTTCCACACCGCCAATGGGTGCATCCGTAAACCTATGCTTAACCAGTGCCTTGTAACTGCGGACGCTGGAAGGTGACAGGACGGGTGCTTTGCTTTCAATGTATGCGTTCAAAGCCCCCAGAACGGTCATAGACACGGCTTGTGTACCGTTAAGGTATTCATCTTGCCATTCTTCCGCAAGCCGCCTTGCCTTGGCTCTGGTGGGCGCAGAAAAGGTCTTTCCCCGTCTTTTGCCTTCCGCATCGTAATAGTTGAACTTATAAGTGACGTTCTTGGTTTTCATGTCCGTTAATTTTCCCTTGATGGTTGGTACAATGTATCCAGAAGGGGGTGAAGCAATGAAAAAAGAAAATATGATTGCCGTAATCATTGAACAGGCTAAGTGCTTGGATATGCATTCCCTTTTGTTGCTCAGCCTTTATGCTGACCGCCTGTATTCAGCAGAGCATGGGCAAGAGAAACGAGCGTGTGTCTCTGGTCTGCGTCCATCTGAATCCACACGTTCTTGAGATCAACGAAAGCTGTGTCCTCTTCTATCCGGCGCAGCTTTTCTTCCTCTTCCCATCCCATAAGGTATGCCACGGTGGTGTTCAGTGCGTGGGCAAACTCAACCACCTTGCTAAGTACAATGTCAGCTTCACCGCATTCAATCTTCTGGATGGATGACTTATGCTTGTATCCCATCCGTGTGGCAAGTTCCTCTTGCGTCAGATCCAGTTCAAGTCTTTTGGCTTTTATGCGTTCTCCTGTAGTCATGGTATCACCTCATTGTCCAACCATCATAGCATTGAATAGAATATAATTCAACAAAAATTGATTTAAGCCAAAATAATAGTTGATTCTTATTCTACTGTGTGTTAGTATATCTTGTAGAATTTAATTCTACATCTTGGGGAAAGGGGGTGTATAAATGGTAAACAGCAATGTACTGCGTGAGAAAATCAACGCTAAAGGCATCAAGTACAACTTTTTGGCAGAACAGCTTGGTTTGTCTCCATACGGTCTGGCACTGAAGATTGACAACCAGAATGAATTCAAGATAAGCGAAGTTTCAAAGCTTTGTGACTTGCTGGGGATCACTTCTCTGCGTGAGAAGGAAAGTATTTTTTTTGCCAGTTCGGTAGAATGACGTTCTACCAAAGGGGGAGACATGGACAGAGTAAAAGAAAACGTCATTGAGTGGATTGAAAACGAAGACACCGCCCTTTGCACGTTCAGCCAGAAAAAGTTTGTGAACAGGATACGCAGAATGGTTGAGAATCGTACACCGTGCGTCAAGATTCTGGTGGAAAACCCAGACGGAAGCATCTTGGCAAGGATTCCACTGTCTGCGGTACACATCACGGTTTATGCGCCCAGAAAGGGGCAGTTTTACGGGGTAAGGAAAAATGAAAAAAAAGCTTAACACAACATTCCACGGTATCGGCTTTGCATTCGTTCTGCTTGGCTGTGTCCTGTGCCTTGGTGCAGCTGAAAACACAGACCTTGGTCAACCCTTGGCAGACATCACACGGATGCTGGTGGCTGGTCTGGCTTCATGCATCGGCGGTGGTTTTCTGGTCTGGTGGAACGTGTGAAAATCTCAGAACTGAACAGGCAGCTTGAGCATTGGCGCACGGATGCAAAGAAGGCACACGGCTACACGGATGCACAGCTTGCCAAACTTATTGGTTATTCTGAATCAGCTTTGGCGCACAAAGCCAGTGAAGGGACGCTGTACAGGATGCCATTTTACAAAGCCATGCGCTTGAAGGAATTAGCAAACAAATAGGAAAGGGGCAACAGTGTCATTTTTTAGGTATGTTTCATGCAATCAGTTGATGAAAGACTGCTTTGCTTATGAACCAGACGGCGGTGGGTGCAGAATCCTCAGTGACACACGCTACCGCAAACAATGTCCGTTCTACAAGCCAAAGGAACAGTATGAACGGGAATGCATGGAATCAAAAATAAGAATGTTAGAAAGGAAACAAAAAGATGATGAATAACAACAAAGGTCAGTATTGCCCAGAAACAGATGAACAGGCTGTGTGGGAGATCATTGGAAGGGTCAATGCACTCCATGACATCATGCTTGACAGGACACACGCTTATTTCTCCGGCAGTGACAGGGAAGTGTGCTTGATTATGGGCTTTCTGGATGTGATTGCGGAAGCAGAAAGTGAAAAAGCCAGCACCACCAATGCTGACTAATTCACAAAAATCCACATCTTATAAGACAAGGAGATTATACCATGACGCTTTATGAATTAACAAGTGAGTACCTTCAGCTTCTGGAAATGCTTGAAGATCCAGACGCAGATGAACAGCTTATAGCAGACACTCTGGAAGCTATTGGCGGTGAGATTGAAATCAAGGCAGACGGATATGCCCGTGTACTGCGCCAGATGGCTTCAGATGCCACGGGAATCAAGGCAGAGGAAGAACGGCTGCACAACCGCAGAAAAAGCCTTGAAAACCGTTCTGAGTGGCTCAAGAACCGCTTGCAGTCCATGATGGAAGTTACTGGCAAGACCAAGTTCAAGACAGAGTTTTTCAGCTTCAACATCCAGAAGAATCCAGCTGCCGTTGTTATCGACACCGAAGAAGCAAACCTTCCGGCGCAGTACCTCATTCAGCAAGAACCGAAGGTGGACAAGACCAAGTTGAAGGAAGACTTGAAAAACGGTGTGGATCTGGAAGGCATCGCACATCTGGAACAGACCGAAAGTCTGCGGATTAGGTAAGGGGGTGAAGATATGGCTATCCTTTGCATGATCTACGGTCAAAGCGGCACGGGCAAAAGCACAAGCCTTCGGAACTTTGAACCAGATGAAGTTTCCGTTATCAATGTATCTGGCAAGCCGTTGCCCTTCCGCAAGAAGCTTCCCACAGCCAACACGGACAGCTACACCCAGATAATCATGGGGCTGCCCAAGATCACCACACCAAGCATCGTGATTGATGATGCCACCTATTTGATGGTCAATGAATTCATGAGGAATGCCAAGGTGACTGGCTACCAGAAGTACACGGACATGGCATACAACTTCAACAATCTCATTGATGTGGCAGCAGAACTGCCGGAAGACAAGATTGTTTACTTCCTTGGGCATTCAGACCAAGCGGATGACGGACGGGAACACTTTAAGACAATCGGAAAGATGCTTGATAACTATGTAACTCTGGAAGGCAAATTTGCCATTGTCCTCAAGACGGTAGTCAAGGACGGGGAATACTTCTTTGCCACCCAGAACAGCGGACAGGACACCGTGAAAAGTCCAATGGATATGTTTTCAACCGCATTCATTCCCAATGATCTCAAGGCGGTGGATGTGGCTATTAGAGACTACTACGGAATCAAAAATGAAAGTGAGGATAAAGCAGAATGATTCAGAAATGGAACGATTACGGCACACATAAGACAGCAGACTTTGAAAGGCTTCCCAAGGGTGGCTATATCTTCAAGATTCTCAACGTAGAAACGGGATTCTGGGAAGACAATAGGCAGTACATCAAGCTTGGCTGTGACATCATTGAAGGTGATTATGCCAAGTTCTTTGAACAGGCATACAGAGCCAACCCCAGTGAGGACAAGCGTTGGGGATGCTATTTCTTTATCAACATCCCCGTCAATGACGGATCTGAACGTGACAACTGGACTAAGTCAGCCTTTGAAAATGCCATTTATGCCCTTGAGGATTCCAACAGCGGATTCCACTGGGACTGGAATGAAACCAAGCTGAAGGGGCTGACTGTCGGCGGTTTGGTCAATGAACGTGAGTATGAAAAACAGGACGGAAGCATTGGCACGGCAACCAACTTTGCCAAGTTCGTTTCTGTTGACAAGATCCGCAGCGGAAAGTTCACCATTCCCAAGGACAAGATGCTTAAAAAGCAGTCCGCTCCGGCAATGGGTGAAGGTTTCATGCAGATTCCAGAAGGTCTGGATGACAAGGGGCTGCCCTTCAACTAATGGCTTATGGACATCTTTGCACAACGGGACACACTGAAAACCTTCAGCATCCTTGTTGATACCAGAGAACAGCCAACGGAAAGAGCCAAGCACAGATATGCCAGTATGGGCGCAGAAGTCGAACGGGCAACGCTGGATTATGGGGACTATACCTATAATGCAACGTTGCCCAACGGCAAACAGATCTATGACACTGCTGCCACCATCAAACCCAAGTGCGTTGTTGAACGGAAAATGAGTCTGGATGAATTAGCCCAGTGCTTCACAAAAAACCGTGAGAGATTCCGCAAGGAATTCCAACGGGCAAGGGCAAACAACGCACGGGTGTATCTGGTTGTTGAGGACGCAAGCTTTGAAAACCTAATAGCCGGAAAGTACAAGAGCAGATTCAACCCAAATGCTTTCATTGGCTCTGTCACCGCTTACATGGTGCGGTACAACATGGTGCTGTTATTCTGTCGGTCAACTACCTCTGGACGGCTAATCAAAGAAATCCTGTACAGGGATCTCAAAGAAAGATTGGAGTGTGGTGAGTTTGGTTAAAGGATGGATTAAGCTTCACCGCCAGATCATGGACAACACTTTGTATTCTGCCGAACCGTTTGACAAGCTTCACGCATGGATAGACCTTCTGATGTTGGCAAACTCAAAGCCAAACAACCAGTTTTATGTTGGCAGTGAGTTGGTCACTCTGCAACAGGGGGAAATATATACCAGTGAACTTAAGCTTTCAAAGCGGTGGAAATGGTCAAGGGCAAAAGTACACAGATTTCTAAATACATTGGAAATACAGAAAATGTGTACAACGAAACGGACAACGGGCGGTACAACGAACGGTACAACGATAACCCTTGTAAATTGGGCAAAATATCAAAGTGGCAGTACAACGGTCGATACAACGGTCGATACAACGAACGTTACAACGCACAGTACAACGGTCGAACATAATCAAGAATATATAAGAAATAAAAAAGAATATAAGAAGGCTTCGCCGGAACTCTCAATGGACAAGAAAGGCATCCAAAGGGAAATTGATCTGGATGCGATGCTGATAGACCAGATAATTGGCAGAAGGAAGAAAGATGAATCTATGGAACAGCCCGTGCCGTAAATGCATGGAAAGGTATGTTGGATGCCACGGAAAGTGTGAACGGTACATTAAGGCGAAAGCGGAACATGATGAAGTAATGAAGCAGCGCAAGAAGGAAAACAACATGAATGCGTATGTTTCGGACTGTGTGCGGAAGAACAGGAAAAGGAGAAAGAAAAAATGAACAGGAAATATGTGCTGGTGGCTTTGGTTGGGATCTGGGTGTGCTTGGGGGCATTCAGTGCCAGAGCGGACGCACCGAAGATTATTAGGAATGGGGAATATGTCATTAATGCCATTGATATTGATGAAGCACCGCCCATTAACAGGCTGTCCGAAGCACTGGATGAAGTGGATGCTAACGGGCATAAGATGGAGTTCATTGGGAACTGTACCATAACATACTATTGCCCGTGTAGAAAATGCAACGGCAGCTGGGGTGCTATTGACGGGTACGGCAATCCTCTGGTGTGGGGAACAGTGGCTGTTGATCCGCATAAGATCCCATTAGGCACTAAGCTGATCATTGACGGTTATGACACCATTTTCACTGCCCGTGATACTGGCTCTGGTGTGGATGGTTACCATGTTGATGTGTTTGTGCCTGTGTCCCACTCAGAAGCACTGCGGATGGGACAGGGGGAAAAACGGAAGGTCTGGCGGTGGGTTGAATGAAAGTCTTGGTTGCCTGTGAAGAATCTCAAAGGGTTTGCACTGCTTTCCGTGAACGTGGACATGATGCTTATTCTTGCGATCTGCAAGAGTGTTCCGGCGGTCATCCAGAATGGCATATACAAGGTGATGTGTTCAAGGTCTTGAACGGATGCACAACATTTGAAACACAGGACGGGAAAACTCATTTAATTGGCACACGCTGGGATCTCATTATTGCACATCCACCATGCACATATCTTTCTGCGGTTGGCACTCGCCACCTATACGGGGGGGGGCATACTCCATATTGATAGATTCAATAAAGGGGTTGAAGCTGCGGAATTCTTTATGAAGATATTGAATGCAGAATGTGACCATATCTGTGTGGAAAACCCTATGCAATTTAAATGCTTTGGTCTGCCAAAATACACACAGATTGTTCACCCGTATGAATACGGTGACCCTTATGACAAAAGAACGTGTTTATGGCTGAAAGGGCTGCCATTGCTTAAACCAACAAATGTGCTTGATGAATGGAACAATTGCAGTCAAAGAAAGGGCGAAAAAGGCAAGAGTTGGTACACGCAAGGTGGAAAAGACAGGCAAAAAAACCGTTCTAAAACATTCTGGGGAATAGCCCGTGCCATGAGTGAACAATGGGGACAGGGGTTGAAGCCAGATGAATATCAATATTCTGTATATGACTATTTATGAAATATGAAGATTGGTTTAATAGACGTAGACGGACACAATTTCCCCAACTTGCCACTGATGAAAATATCAGCTTGGCACAAGGCACGGGGTGATCACGTTGAATGGTATCAACCACTGCTTTCTGGTCACATGGATAAGGTGTACATGAGCAAGGTGTTTTCATTCACTCCAGATTATGAGTATTTTGTGGATGCCGATGTTGTTGAAAAGGGTGGAAGCGGTTATTGCATTGAACTGGTAGACGGAAAGGAAGTGTACCACACAGAACGTGACAAGAACCTACCTTAAACGGAACAAACGGCGACACAAGAACGCTTATGAGTATTTTATACAAGGATTACGATTACGAAATGAAATTAATGGATGAAGAAAGAAATCAAAGCCTTGACGATTTGCACGATTACGCAAGCGGAAATGACTTGAAACGAGCATTAGGACATCCTGAATTACAGAAAGAACGAGAATTGCCAAAAGCGCCAGCAGACACATGAGGTGGTGAACGAGATGGCTGAATACATAGACAGACAGGCGGTCAATGATGCACTGGATAAAACCTGCGACATTGTGTGCCAGTATTCAAAAAAGCAGAGATATGCAATGTGTGGTGCTTGTCCTTTAGGGAGTGCGTACGATGCTATTGAAAATGTGCCATCTGTACATCCGACTCTATACGGATACAACATTGAACATCTTGAACTGATAGCAAGAGTTCTTCAGAAAGAAGATTTACCGCCAGAGAGAGTAACAGAAGCCTTAACAGACATTGGCAGAATAGTTGCTATTGTCACAGATGAGTTTAAAGAAACATTGCAAAGAGCAGTGCAGAACATAGAATGGAGAACCAATGAGTGACTTAATCAGCAGACAAGCGGCAATAGCAATACTTGACAGATGGCTTTTGGTAAAAGGGTATTCCGAAGGTGAAATAAATGTCATGCGCTGTATGAGGTATGAACTGGAAGACATGCCATCCGCAGATGTAGTCGAAGTGGTTAGATGTAAAGATTGCGTATATTCTCATGAAACTTTTAATGGGTTATTATGTGCTAAAGTACCAAATCATTTTATTTATGTGTATGATGATGATTTTTGTAGTTATGGAGAACGAAAAGATGGCTGAGTTCAAGCATTGGTGTGGCAACTGTCAAATCAAGGTGTACATTCAAAGACACTATGGGAGGACATTAACTTGGGCAGATTGCCCGTATACTTGTGAGTATGCGACCGCAATGAGATGTTCAACGGAGTGTGGAAATGAAGCTGACAGAAGAACAGAAGACGATCTGCAATGTGTTCAAGCAACTGCGGTATGGCAAAGTCCACTGTGCTGAATGTCCGATGGTTTTGAATTCAAGACATTGTGTTTGTCTTAAAGATGTACAGCCAGTACGGCATGGGCGGTGGATAGAAGTTGATGATGCCTACAACAGAATAAGCGGAAGGTGCTCTAACTGTGGCTGGAAAGCACATCTTTATGAAGACGATGTTGTTGGTATGCCGTACTGCCCTAACTGCGGCGCACGGATGGATGAAGGGGACAATAATGCCAAAACTATGTAAAGAATGCAAATATTTTAAAATCATGGATTATCCCGAAAAGGGTGTTGACTTTGGTCATGCGGTATGCGGAAAGCATTATTTGATAACGGAATTTTTCAGCATGAGAAAATTCAACCATTTGTATTGCATTGAAAAAGGCGAAGGGAGCAAAACAACAAATGAGCATAAAAGCGGAAACGTTAGCTGATTTGATTGGCTGTATGCCGAAAAAAGTTAGATGTGAAAACTGCAAATACTTAGAACATGAAACCATCATACAGTTCTATTGCAAGTTTTGGAAACAGAACTGCCGCCCAATAGAATTTTGCTCATTTTTCCAGCTTGCGGACAAGGAAGGCAACAATGGCAAGGCATCTGAGCAAAAGTGAAATCCTGTACCGTGCCAAAACGGAAGCCAAGGCATTTGTTGCCACTGGAAGGGCTGTCAAGCTGATTGCTCTGGTGATCCTGTCCGAAGAATTCCACTTTGAGCCGGAGCAGTTGAAACAGTTCTTGGTGCGCTTTGATGACACCCTTGACTACTACAACAAGAGCAATGATTACAAGGCACTCTTGAACGAATGGAACGATTATTTTTTGGAAACCATAGGTGAAGACATTTTGAACTGGGAAGGGGGTAAAAAATGATTTTAGAATTAAAAATACCAAATTGGGAAGTGCCAGAAGGCTTGAATGAACTTTATGCCCGTGCGCTTACTCCAGAATGGCAGAAGGCGCATCATGAAATGGGCTTTGCGTCACCAATCTATGACTGTATGGCAGAACTTGGGCTGATTGATGAAGAAGGTGAACAAGATGATAATAACACCAGCACGGTTTGAAGATGAAGTTGACAGGCTGATGGCAAACCACACAACCTATCAAGGCTTGTCAAACGTGATTGTAACCAAAGAGGTCTTTGACCTTATGTGTGAAACTTTAAATTCCTTGGGGTATGGCAGTGGGGTCAAGAGGATATGTGAAAATGCCAAATGAGCGCATACCAACCAAAAGAAGCAAATACTATCTGCCCAAGGAAATGTTCTTGACGGCTGTCCACTACTGCCGCCAGTATCCGATCTGGCTTGCAGAACTTGACCTTGTCTTTGATGCCAGACAGGGGCTTGCCTACGATAAGGACAAGATCCAGTCATCCGGCGGTTATGACAGCACATCTTCAATGGGCATCCAACGGGCAATCATGAGCAGAAAGCTTGACTTGGTTACAGACACAGCCAAAGAGATTGCCGGACATCACTACAAGTGGCTCATCCTTGGGGCTTGCTACAATCTCACATACTACCAGCTGCGTGAACGTGGTATACCATACGGCAAAAACCTCTACTACCAGATGCGCCGCAAGTTCTTTTATGAACTGGCACATAAAATATAAACGGGGTAATCATAGGACGTAATTGTGTGGTATAAAGATAGTGTGCAAAGATAACCAATCAATCTTCATTAGCTTTCCGAACAGGCAGAGTGCAATTCCCAACGCACTCTGTTTTGTTTTGCTTGGGTACTGGAATGAATATAGTCTATGCGCTTACACGCAACGTGTACCACAAAATCATACCGTCATTGAAATCACTGATGGAATTCAACCCCAAAGCCAGTGTCTACATCGTGGCTGAAGATGATGAACTCCCAGATCTTCCGTGCAAGGCAAAGATCATCAATGTGATCAACCAAGAGTGGTTTCCACCTTATGGGGTGAACTATCACAACCAGTTCACTTATATCAACTTCCTCAAGGTGGTTTACCCAACACTGCTGCCGAAACTTCAGAAGGTCATTCATCTGGATATTGACACCATCATCTGTGAGGAACTCACACCGCTTTGGCAGACGGATATCAAGGGTAAGTGGGTGGCTGCCTGTCCAGAGTACCGTGGCACATACAAACCATTTGGTGACACATACTATAACATGGGTGTTGCGGTCATCAACCTTGCCCAGATGCGTAAGGACAACATTGAACCACTCATGGTTGAATACCTAAACACAGTACCGCAGAAGTGGGCAGACCAAGATGCTTGGAACAAGTACGGCATCGAACAAGATAAGTTCACCACTATCCCAACACGCTACAATGAAAACGTCATGACTGACATAACCAACAACCCAGCCATTGTTCACTACTGCTCCATCAAGAACTGGTACGAAGATGCACACGCAGACAGACGGGGATACTTAAACAAATACCTTTATGGCAACGGCTGAAGCTAAACAATTTTATTCATCCAAGCAGTGGCAAGACTGCCGCAATGCTTACTTCAATTACCGCTTTGGTCTTTGTGAACGATGCCTTGCCAACGGTCTGTACAATGCTGGCTCTATTGTCCACCATAAGATCCACATTACACCGCAGACCTTGCAAGACCCAAGCGTTGCGCTGAACTTTGACAACCTTCAATTGCTCTGCCGCAGATGCCATGCCGAAGTTCACGGTGCATCACGCAGACGCTTCACCATTTCCCCAGACGGGGCGGTGGTGATCTCCCCCCATTCGGTGTGAGGGGGCAAAACCCTATAGAACGGGCAGTGAACTTTTTTAAATCGACTTGCGAGAGAGTACGGGAAGACAGGCGAAGATGCCAAAAGAAAACTGGATTTACCTTTATTATCAAAAAATTAAGAACGGCTCTGTGGTAGTGGGACGGTGGGTAACTCTGGTAATGGAATATATCATTGCCGGATTGCAGAACAAGGACTTTTTTTATGATAACAACAAGGCAAATGCAGCCATTGAGTGGATTGAAACGCACTGTTTTCACACGGAAGGGCAGCTTGCGCCAAATCCGCTGAAGTTGGAGTTGTGGCAGAAGGCTTTTATAGCCTGTATGTTCGGGATCGTTGATAAGAACGGGTTTCGGCAGTTTAGGGAATTTCTGCTGGTGGTGGCAAGGAAAAACGGCAAAAGTTTGCTGTCCGCTGCCATCTGTCGGTACATCTGGCTGGTAAACGGTGGCTTTGGTGCGAAGGTGTACAACATTGCGCCAAAGCTGGATCAAGCAAACATCATCTACAACAATGTCTGGATGATGACCACGCTTGACCCAGAGTATAAAGCACTGAAGGAACACTTTTCCGAACGGGACGCACACAATAAGAAAGTGTTGGATGATTCTCTGCTGCCAAAGCTGAGACAATCAGATTTGTTCGTTCCGGCAACCAACTCCCAGATGAAGAAGGTGGCTTTTAATTATAAGTCATCTGATGGGTACAACCCGTCATGCGTGATTGCTGATGAAATAGCCGCTTGGTCTGGTGACGCTGGCTTGAAGACCTATGAAGTGTTCAAGTCCGGCATGGGCGCAAGGCAAGAGCCGATCTTGCTGTCCTGTACAACATCCGGCTATGTGAATGACAGCATCTATGATGAACTGGTCAAGCGTTCAACAAGGTTTCTGCTTGGGGACAGCAAGGAAAAGCGTCTTTTGCCGTTCCTGTACATGATTGATGACATTGAAAAATGGAATGACATCAACGAACTGCAAAAGAGCAACCCGAACTTGAACGTGTCGGTGTCGGTTGACTATCTGCTTGATGAAATAGCCATAGCGGAAGGCAGCTTGAGCAAACGTAGTGAATTCATTGTGAAATACGCAAACCTCAAGCAGTCTTCAAGCCTTGCTTGGCTTCCGGCGCAAGTGGTGGAAAATGCCTGTGGCGAACCGCTCAAGCTTGAGGATTTCAGAAATTCCTACTGCGTGGCTGGTGTGGATCTGAGCCAAAGCGTTGACCTCACATCCGTCTGCTGCGTGATAGAAAAGAACGGGGAACTTTATGTGTTCAGCCATTTCTTCTTGCCGTCTTGCAAGATAGATGAAGCCATAGCCCGTGACGGTGTGCCGTACAACCTATACATCCAGCGTGGCTTTTTGACACCGAGCGGTGATAATTACATTGATTACCATGACGTTTACAACTGGCTTGTGCGTCTGGTTGAAGAATACCAGCTTTTCCCACTTAAAGTGGGGTATGACAGATACAGTGCCACCTATCTGGTGGAATCGTTAAAGCAGTTCGGCTTCCAATGCGATGACGTTATACAGGCAGAGAACTTATATCCCGTCATACAGGAAACACAAGGCTGGTTGAAAGATAAAAAGATACATATAGGCAACAACGATCTGCTGAAGATGCACTTGCTGAATTCAGCAATCAAAATGAGTGCGGAACGTGGAAGGGGCAGACTTGTCAAACTGTCACCCACGCTTCACATTGACGGCACTGCGGCATTGCTTGATGCCATGTGCGTAAGACAGAAATGGGCAGCTGAAATTGGGGAACAGTTGCGTAATGAGGATTAGAGATGTCACTATTTGATCTGATTTTTAAGAACCGTCCGAAGCCACAGGGGGTGTATGGCGGCACTTACAGGCTTTTGAACGGGTACACACCCAACTTCACAGACTTTGGTGTTGATGTGTATGAGTCCATGCTCATACGGGCGGCAATCAATGCAAGGGCAACGCATATAAGCAAGCTGAACGTCCAGATGGTGGGCGCAGCCCGTCCGGCATTGCAGTCAAAGATGAAACACGCACCAAATCAGCTGCAAACATGGTCACAGTTCCTGTACCATCTCAGCACTGTCCTTGATGTGCATAACACCGCATTCATTGTTCCCATCTATGATGTTTATGGTGAACCGTCTGGTGTGTTCTGTCCGCTTCCGCACAAGTGTGAGGTTGTCCAATACGGAAAGACCCCATACTTGCGGTATGAATTCAGCTGGGGTGAAAAGGCAGCCATTGAACTTGAGTACTGCGGAATCATGACCAAGTTCCAGCACCGCAATGATCTGTTTGGTGAAAACAACAATGCGCTGTTCCCGTTGCTTGATGTCATCAACATCCAGAACCAAGGCATCAAGGAAGGTGTTAAGTCCGCAGCCAGCTACAAATTTATGGCGCAAACTTCTAATTTCACCAAGGCAGAGGACATTGCGAAGGAAAGAAAACGCTTTTCCGCTGAGAACTTTGGAAGGGAAGCGGAAGGCGGTGGCTTGCTGCTGTTCCCAAACACCTACCGAGACATAAAGCAAATCGAAGCCAAGCCGTGGGTCATTGATGACAAACAAATGGAGTTCATCAAATCCAACGTCTTTGAATACTTCGGGGTAAATGAGGACATCTTGCAGAACCGTTCCTATGGTGACGCATGGGCGGCTTTCTATGAAGGTGTCTGTGAAAGCTTTGCCGTGCAGTTTTCGCAAGTAATGACCAAGATGTTTTTCACACTGCGTGAGCAGACACAGGGGAACGGCATCATGGCAACGGCAAATAAGCTTCAGTACATGAGCAACCAAGACAAGCTGGCGGTGTCCTCTGAGATGCTTGACAGGGGAATCTTCAGTATAAATGATGTTCGTGAAATCTGGCAGATGCCGCCCGTTGAAGGCGGTGATTCACGGATCATCAGAGGTGAATACTACAACGTAGATGAAAAGGTAACGGGTGAAGACAATGCAGATGACGGACAGGGAGATCAGAACGTTTAACTTTGATGTCCGTGCGGAAGAAAACGAAGAACACGGACACCATCTGACAGGACAGCCCATAGTCTTTGATGAAAGGACTGACATGGGCTGGTATGATGAAATCATCGACAGTGGCGCATTATCCCAGACAGACTTACGGGATGTGCGCTTTTTGATTAACCATGACACAAACATGATACCGCTGGCACGAAGCCGGAACAACAATGCCAACAGTACCATGCAGATGGAAGTTGTTGATGACAAGGGCTTGTTCATCCGTGTTGATCTGGATACAGAAAACAATGCGGAAGCCAAAAGCCTGTATTCAGCGGTAGAACGTGGAGATCTTGACGGAATGTCTTTCATGTTCCGTACAGATAAAGACAGCTGGGATGACTTGGAAAGCGAACACCCAACACGGCATATCCGATCAATAAGCCGTGTTTTTGAGGTTTCAGCTTGTACCTTCCCAGCGTATGATGCTACATCCATTTCCGCAAGGGGTCTTTCTGATGCACTGGACAGTGCAAAAGAATCACTGGAGAGTGCAAGAGCCGAGCAGCGGAAGGTGGAACGGCAGAAAAAAAGAATAAGGATTCTAAGTGAGGTATGACAATGGATTTTAAGGAAATGTCCGTTGATGAACTGCTTGAGCGCAGAACAGCCATTGTTGATGCTCTGGATGCGCCGGAAGCAGACCTTGATTCCCTTGAAGCGGAAATGAGGTCTATCAACGAAGAACTTGAAAACCGCAAGGCTGCGGAAGCCAAAAAAGCCGAGATCCGTGCAGAGGTTGCAAAGGGGTCTGGCGAAGTAACCAAAGTATTCACAGAAGTAAGAGAGGATAAAAAGATGTTTGGTGTTGAAACACTTGAGTACCGCAATGCATGGGTCAAGTCCCTGTGCAAAAGAGATCTGAACGAAGAAGAACGCAGCGCACTTTCGTCTGCTGGGGCTGTCATCCCGACTATGACCGTTAATGCCGTTTGGGACAGGCTTATTAAGCCAGCTGAACTTCTGGGCAGAGTTGACCTTTCCCAGTTCCCGAACTATGTAAGATTTCCTAAGGCTACCACAGTCAACGCAGCCACTTCACAGGCTGTGGGCGGCACTATCACCGAGTCTTCTGATGTTGTCGGCTATGTTGATCTTGTTCCGGCTGAGTACGTCAAGCTGCTGACCGTTGGCGCAGACATTGACCACATGGCAATTGATGCCATCCATGACTGGATTG
>Ga0310696_10001684_pt1 | contig 31440 bp, 33 predicted proteins | sample AusTroGonzalo_MG_4_FD_203885 | JGI IMG/M metagenome (GOLD analysis project Ga0310696, IMG submission 203885) | Bovine rumen microbial communities from tropical cattle in Woodstock, Queensland, Australia - Gonzalo_02 (v2) (version 2) | ecosystem: Host-associated > Mammals > Digestive system >... | reverse complement strand
TCGCTCCGGCGATATCGGCGGCGCATGCCTGCGGACGCATCGGCTGTTATCTTAACGGCTGCTGTTACGGCAGGATCACGACGAGCATACTGGGTGTCGTCTATCCGCTCGAAAGCGGGATCCCGAAAGGTCATCCCGGCGCCAAGGTCCACCCGATACAGCTGTACGAGGCGGCCGAAAACGTCCTGGCGTGCGGGCTCTACTTCTACCTCGTCCGAAAGGGCAAACGCGGCATGGCGATGTCGGCCTACATGCTGGTCTACGGCATCTGCCGCTTCTTCAACGAGTTCTTCCGCGGCGACGACCGCGGCGAATTGTTTCATCAGACGCTGTTTTCTCCGGCGCAGTGGATCTGTCTGGGATTGATCCCGGTCGGCGCCGGACTGCTGATCTATTTCTGGCGCAAGGGCGGCAATGGCGCGAAGGCTTGATTTCACGGTCCCTGCCGAGGTCGCCGGGACGAGACTCGACCGCTGTCTGTCGCGGCTGATCCCGGATTCTTCCCGCGCCTATCTGCAGAAGCTCATCAGATCCGGCGCGGTGCTTTGCGACGGAACGGCATGCACCGTGCCGCGCCAGCCGGTCGTTTCCGGCATGCGCGTCGAAGTCGACATGCCGGAAGCCGAGGGCGGCGAAGCCGCTCCGGCGGCGGAACCTTTTGCTTACGACATACTCTACGAAGACGACTGGATGCTGGTCGTCGACAAGCCGGCCGGGGTGGTCGTGCATCCGGCGGCGGGCAACCCGTCGGGGACGATCGTCAATGCTCTTTTGGGGCGCTATCCGGAATGGGGCAAAAGCTTTCCCGGCGTCGACGCCCGGCCGGGGATCGTCCACCGGCTGGACAAGGATACGAGCGGCTGTCTGGTCGTCGCCAAGACTCCCGACGCGCAGTTCAAGCTCGGCACCGCGTTCGCCGAGCGCAAAACCGCCAAGACCTACCTCACGATCGTACGCGGCGAACCGCCGCGGCCGCAGGGCGAACTTTCCGGAATGATCGGCCGTCATCCCGTCAACCGGCAGAAAATGGCGCTGCTGGAGCGCGGCGGCAAGGAGGCACTGACGCGTTACCGGGTGCTTTCTTCCGGCGATCTCGCCGGACGCGTAGTTTCGCTTCTTGAAGTGAAGATAATGACCGGCCGGACGCACCAGATACGGGTGCATATGGCTTCGATCGGCACCCCGGTCCTGGGCGACGGACTTTACGGCGGAACCCGCGGCGTGGAGTTCCCGGTGCCGCGGCAGATGCTCCATGCGTGGCGCTTGTCGCTGCCGCATCCGGCTGACGGCCGCAGGCTGGAATTCGAGTCGCCGATACCGGCGGATTTCCGCGAAGTCGCCGCCGCGGCCGCGCTGACGCTGCCGAAACAAATCGCCGTTTAATTGCTCCGCAACGGTGGAATAATGGATTTTTCACGCTATATTATCGTATTGTAAGGTTGTGCGAACAATACGGGCATGCGGTATGGCGGAGTTTTCTTTGAAACAGCAGTTCGTGCGGTCGCTGCGCAAGGCGGTGAGCGCCGGCGGAGCGACTCGCGCCGCGCTTATGGAATGTCTGGGGCTGTCGGCTTCCGCGGTGTCCCAGATGCTGAGCGGCGATATTTTGCCGACTCTCAAGCGGCTGGATCAGCTGATCGAATTTCTGCACCCCGAGCCCGACGACGCGGAAAAACTGCAGACCATGCTGCTGTGGCTGCGCGCCGGCAGCGACAGATGTCCGTCCGAGTTCAACCGGCGGCTGTTCATGGCGCGGTGCCGCAACGCGCTCTCGATCGAAAAGCTGGCGATGCTGTCGGCGATCCCCGCATCCAGACTGCGCCGTCTGGAGCGCACCGCCTATGCCGAGCCGACCGGGGAGGAGGTGGCGGCGTTGAGCATGATCCTCGGTCAGCCGCTCAAGGACGGCGTATTCGTCGCCGAAACCGACGCGGAGCCGCAGGAAGTCGCGGAGTCGCCGACCTTGATGTTGCCGAGGATATCCGTCGAATGTCTGGCGAAATACTCGGCCAAGGCGGATTTTTTGAGATTCGTCGCGGATAACGGGCGCGGTTTTCTGGCGTTTCATCTGCTGCCGGCCGAGGCGGCGGCGGTGGTGATCGCCCCCGCGGATAAGTTCGGCGCGGCTCTGCCCGGCAAGCTGGAACTGATACTCGGCGTCGGCCGCCCCAAGGGCTTCATGCGCCTCGACCTGTGCGGCAGAAGCTCCGGAGCGGGGTTTTTCATGGACGGCGAACCGGCTCTGGCGAGCGGCGGATTTTTCGCTCCGCGTTCGGGCCGGGCCCGGGCGGCGTGGAGGCTGCCGGTCCTGCAGGCGAATCACATCCCGGAAGGCGGCATCCATGGCCAGGACTAAACTCGGATCCCTCGTCGACGGCATCGTGACCTTGGCCGGGCTGCTTCTGCTGGCGGCGATCGTGTTCGGCATATACTGCTTTTTCAATCCCGGCACCTGGAGCCGGACGATGAACAAAGTGGCGAATATTTGGGATAAAGCCAAAGCCGGCGGCGACCGGGTGGTCGACGACAGCTGGGGCAAAGTCAAGAAAAGCGGGGATAAACTGATCGACTCCGTCCCGCGCGAGAAAGAAAAAAAGGTGTCGGAGGAAAAGCCGGAGGCTGAAAAAAAATGAACGATTGGCTGTATGTCGCCTTGATGGGAATAGTGCAGGGACTTACGGAGTTTCTGCCGGTCAGTTCATCGGGGCATCTGGCGTTGCTCAATGCGCTTTTCGGCTTCGGCGGGGAAGAAGGTCTGCCGCTTACGATCGTGCTGCATGCCGGATCGCTGGCGGCGATAATCGCGGTGTACTTCAGAGAGCTTTTGAAGTTTTTGAAGCCGGGGCGCATGCACCTGATCGGCATGCTGGTCCTGGCGACGATCCCGGCGGGAGCGGCCGGAGTGGTCATCCATCATTTCAAGTGGGACGAGTCAGTTTTCGGCAACATGCTCATTGTGGGCGGCGGCTTTCTCGTCACGGGCGCGCTGCTGCGGCTCACGGGACGCCCGAAACTGATCGCCCGATCCGAGGGTGCGGAGGGGACCGGACTTGAAAAAATCACCCTGCGTCAGGCGCTGATCGTCGGTTTTGCGCAGATGTTCGCCATCCTTCCCGGCATATCGCGCTCGGGCAGCACCATCAGCGCCGGAGTGCTCTGCGGCATCAAACGCGAAGCGGCCGCGACCTTTTCCTTCCTGATGGCGATCCCGGTGATCGGCGGCGCGGTGCTGGTAAAGCTGATCGGCGCCGCCAAGGGCGCCGACATGGGCGGGATGAGCTGGGGACCGCTGGCGCTGGGGTTTGCGGTCTCGGCGGCGGTGAGCTTTGCGGCGCTGACGCTGCTCTTGAGGCTTGTCCGCAAGGGCAAGTTCTGTTATTTTTCGTGGTACATGCTGGCGCTTGGGCTGGCCGTCACGCTGTGGCAGATATCCAAGGCGGCGAAGTGAGCATCAAATATAAAGGAAAGGCCGTTTGAAATGATCAAATTGTTCGTCATCGGAGCCGGAAAGATGGGCGGAGCGATCGCCGGCGGGTTGATCGCCAAAAAGATGTTCGCCCCCGGCGAGGTCGCGGCGTTCGACGTCAGTGCGGCGGCGGCGGAAAGTTTTGCCCGCCGCGCCGGGTGTGCCGCTTACAGCAAATTCGAAGATGCGGAGTCCGCTTTTGCGGAGTCCGCCGCGGTGCTGCTGGCGGTGAAGCCCCAAGTGCTGGAACCGGCTTTGACCATGTGGAAGAATGCTTCCGCGCGTTTGGCGGATAAGCTCGTCATATCCATCGTCGCGGGGGTGCCGATCGCGAATATTTCCCGTCTTACGGGCGGCGACCGGATCGTCCGGGTGATGCCGAATACCCCGGCGCTGGTCGGCGCTGGTGCGGCGGCGTACGCCCCCGGTCCCGGAGCGACCGATGCCGACGCGGAGCTGGTCGAAAAGATCCTTTCCGCCGTCGGCATGGCGCGGCGGATGAAGGAGAACGATCTGGATGCGGTGACCGCGCTTTCCGGCAGCGGCCCCGCCTATGTTTTCGCGTTCATTCAGGCGCTGGCCGACGGCGGCGTGGCGGAGGGCCTGTCGCGCGAAGCGGCGCTGGCGCTGGCGGTGCAGACGGTGCTCGGCTCGGCGGAAATGGCGGCGCGCTCCGGCGAGCACCCGGCAGTGCTCAAGGATGCGGTCACCAGCCCCGGCGGAACGACGATCCGGGCGCTGGAAGTTCTGGAGGACCGCGGCTTTTCCGGCGCGGTCATTCAGGCGGTGCGCGCGGCGGCGGAGCGGTCGCGCGAACTCGGCGGACGCAAATAGAACCAAGGTTGTTCAGGAGACATATTTCGATGAAGATGGTGAAGTTCGGTTTGGCCGCGACCGCCTGCGGAGCGGCTTTGGCGTTTTGTTCGTGCAACTCCGAACCGGCGGAGTGGAACGACGCGTGGGTAACCCAGGATATCGTGGCCGCTCCCGCCGCGGCGGAGCAGATGAAGATCGACGGCGAGATCTCCGTCGGCGAATGGGACGACGCGCAGGCCTACAATCTGGTTCGGCCCAAGGACTGGGGATACGACACTCTGTCGCCGCGGCGGCGGAAACGCGAAGATACGACTCCCTTGGAAAGAGGTTTTTTCAAGGTGAAGTACGACTCGGGATTCCTGTATGTGCTCGCCGTGATGGATGACGCCGACGTGGTGCAGACCAGCCGCGACGATCAGGCGCGGGCGTTCGAGACCGGCGATGTGATCGAAGTTTTTTTGAAGCCGGAAGACAAAAGCGCCGTCTGGGAGATCTGCGGCACGCCGTGGAACAAGGTGACCACGCTTTTCTATCCGTGGGCCGGGCACAGCTGCCGTGAGCAGCAGAAGTTCGTCGCCGGCGTCAAGGTGGCGGCACTGGCGCGCGAGATCGCCGATCCCGAAAAGGACAAGGCGGGCTGGACGGTCGAAATGGCGATCCCCGGCGAACTGATCGAGCAGGCGGATGAGACTTTCGCTCCCGACAAGGGGTGGCGTATACTGCTGGTGCGCCGCAACTGCGGCTCCAATCTGCCGATGCGCCAAGTGAGTTCGACGCCGATGATGCCGGGCACCGATCTGCAGGCGGTCGAGTACTACGCGAAACTGAAGTTCAAACCGGCTCCGGCGGTAAAAAAAGCCCCGGAAAAGGAAGAAAAAAAGGATGCGGCAAAGGCTGCCGAGGTGAAAGACGCTCCGGTTGCGAAGGATGCTCCCAAGGATGCGAAAGTTGCCCCGGAAGTGAAGAAAGCTCCGGAGAAGAAAGAGGTCAAGGATGCGAAATCTGCTCCGGAAGTGAAGAAAGCTCCCGAAAAGAAGGCCGCTCCCAAGAAGGATGCGAAGTCTGCGCCGGAAGTGAAGAAAACCTCGGAAAAGAAGGAACCCAAGGGGGCCGGGAAACCGGCTCCGGCCGAGATTAAGTAAAATGACTTACGATTATCCGCAGACGCGCGGCGGCTGGGAAAAGTGCCCGGCCAATCCGCTGTTGGGCAGCGAAGAGCTGGGGACCTGCTTCGATGTTCAGGTGAAACGTAATGACTCCGGCTACCGGATGTACTTTTCGTGGCGCAAGAATCACTCCATCGCCGTGACGGAAAGTCCGGACGGCATCAGCTGGGGCGACATCCGCGTCGTTCTGCCGCCGGATCCGTCCACGGGGTGGGAGGATAAGGTCAACCGCAGCTGCGTGGTCGACGAAGGGAACGGCCGGATGCTGATGTGGTATACCGGACAGGCGCGCAAGCGCAGTCTGATCGGTCTGGCCGAAAGCACCGACGGCGGCAACACTTTCCGCCGTGCGGGCGTCGAGCCGGTGATGATCCCCGAGTTTCCCTGGGAGCGCGACTCCGTCATGAATCCCTTCGTGCTCAAGGATAACGGCGTTTACCGCATGTGGTACGCCGCAGGCGAGACTTACGAACCCAACGCCATCGGCTATGCGGAAAGCCCGGACGGCGTGAATTGGAAAAAGTCGCGCATCAATCCGATATTCTGCGCCGGTACCGAGCCGTATGATGCGGCGAGGGTAGGGGGCTGTGAAGTCTTGAAGCGCCCCGACGGGGCGTATGTGATGTTCTATATCGGTTACGAGGATATCCACACCGCGCGGATCTGTGCGGCGGTCTCGCCGGACGGGGTGAGGCAGTGGCGGCGGCTCGATGCCAATCCGCTCGTCTCTCCGGGGCGCGACTCCTGGGACGGCGACGCCTGCTACAAGCCGTCGGTGGTCTTCGAGCCGGATAATTCGCGCTGGCGGCTCTGGTACAACGGGCGGCTCAAGCGCGCCGAGTACGTCGGCATGGCCGAACACCACGGTGTGGAACTGGAGTAGTTTTCCGCTATTTCGCCTTTGGCGGCAGGGGCGTCTTGTGCCCCGCTTCGTTCACGGAGCAGAGGGTGACGCAGGTGCGGAAGACCGGCGTTTCGCAAGTCGCGGTCATGTTGCGCGCGCTCACTTCGACCAGATAGGTCACGGAAGAACGCCCCGTCCGGGTGCGCGTCACATCGAAGGTCAGCAGTGCACCGCAATGGACGGGGTGCGAGAATTCGGCCGCTTCCATTCCGCGTGTGACGAAGCGTCCGCTCGGATAATCCTCGAGCGCCGCGATATATGCGTATTCGTCCACCCAGAGCAGCATGTATCCGCCGAAGAGCGAACCGTGCTGGTTCATGTGTTCCGGGCGCACCAACGTCTTGAATTGCATTTCGTGGGCTCCGTCATGTCGGATTTACGGCGCGGTCAGCCGCGCGGTCTGTCCTCGTCGGTCTGCAGCATGGCGATCTCGTCGCAGCAGGTGTTTTTCGGGCATTTGCGGCAGTCGCTCCAGATCTTTTCCGGGAACATTTCCCGCGGGACGGTGCGGAACCCCTGCTTGGCGAAAAATTCCGGACGGCCGGTCAGGGTGAATATCCGCCACTTGTGCTGTCGGCGCTCTTCGCCGACCGTGCGGACGATGGCTCTGACGATGGCGCCGCCGATGCCTTGGCCCTGAAATTCGGGATCGACCACCAGCGAGCGGACTTCAAGCAGATTTCCGCCGAAGTCGCGGATCGCCGAACAGCCGCAAATGCGGCGGTCGTCGCTTTCGGCGACGAAAAAACTGCCGAGGTTCTTCAGGATGTTTTCGCGGCTACGCCGCAGTACGATCCCCTGATCGGCATAATATTCGAGCAGCGAGTGGATCGCCGGAATATCCTGCTCCTGCGCTTTGCGAACGGTATAGGACTTCATTTCCGGTGTTTTTCGTCCGCGGCGGCACGGGATTTCGCGGGAGCCTTTTTGCGGGACGGCGACTTGGGTTCTGCCGGGACGGTGTCGATGAACAGCGTACCCATCGCCCGGAATTTTTCGTAACGCTGCTTCTTGAGCTCTTCGCCGCCGATTTTGCTCAAATGCTTCAAGTTTTCGGCGATCGCCCTGCCGACCTCGGCGATCGCCGCCGCCGGATCGCTGTGCGCGCCGCCCAGCGGCTCCATGACGATCTCGTCCGCGACCTTCAATTCGATCAGTTTCTGGGCGGTGAGGTTCAGCGCCTCCGCGGCCTGCGGCGCAAAGGCGCGGTCCTTCCACAATATCGCGGCGCACCCTTCCGGCGTGATGACCGAATAATAGGCGTTTTCCATGATCAGCAGCCGGTTGCCGACGCCGATGCCGAGCGCTCCGCCGGAGCCGCCTTCGCCGATGATGACGCAGATCACCGGGACCTTGAGGGAAAACATATCCCGGAGATTCACGGCGATGGCCTCGGCGATGTGGCGCTCTTCGCTGGAGACGCCGGGGAAAGCTCCCGGAGTGTCGATGAAGGTTATGATCGGGACGTTCGCACGGTCGGCCAGCCGCATCAGCCGCATCGCCTTGCGGTAACCCTCGGGGTTGGGCCAGCCGAAGTTGCGCATCATATTGTCCTTCATGTCGCGCCCCTTCTGGGTGCCGATGACCATGACCGGGGAACCGTTGAACTTGGCGAATCCGCCGACCACCGCCTTGTCGTCCTTGAAGCGCCGGTCGCCGGAAAGCTCCATGAATTCGGTGAAGAGCTGTTCGACGAAATCCAGCACGTGCGGACGCTGCGGGTGCCGCGCCAGCTGTACCCGCTGCCACGGGGTGAGCGAGGCGTGGATATCTTCCTGCATCTTGTTGAGGCGTTCGGTGAGAGAATTTATCTCGGCCGAAAGATCGGCGCCGCCGTCGGATTGCGCCTGGAGTTCCTCTATCTGCTTTTGCAGTTCGGCGAGCGGTTTTTCGAAATCCAAAACAAAACTTGTCATCGTCACATCTCCGGTTTCCGCGCGGTTTCCCCGGATATGAACACGTCCGTACAGGGGCAAACCAAATGATACAATAGTTCGATATCGCGGGCGCCGACGTGGATATGCCCGCGTCCGCAGTTTTTCAGGTTCGAGGTCTTGTCGTCGACGCCGTGGATGCCGAAACCGGCCAGGGGATCGCTCGAACGTCCGCGGCGGGCCAGCATCAGCAGATATTCGCCGTACGGATTTTCCGGATCGCCGTGAGCGAACCGGCGGCCGTGAGCGTCAACCCAATCCGGGCGCTTGCGCATGAACGAAACGGAAAGTTCGGATATGCCGGTGTTCTTCATCCCGGCGGCGTCGGCGGCGAAGCGGCCGAAGAGCCGCCATTCACCTTTCGGGGCGTGCTCCAGAACGAGCTCGTCGCGCTTCACGGTGATCCGCCACGGACCGGGGATCACCTTGAGTTTCTGCCCGTTCATGATGGTGTCGCTTTTGAGCTTGTTGAAGTACTTGATGCCGTCTTTGGTGGTGTGGTAGCGTCTGGCGATGCCGCCCAGTGTTTCGCCGGGCTGTACGATCACCTCTACGGCCCGTTCCAGCGGATCCGCGACGGGGGTGCCGACGCCGGTATCGGGATTTTCCGTACCGGGAGCGGCGGTCGTTTCCGGGGAAACGGCGGAGTTCTTTTCGCCTTCCGGTTTTGCGACGGCATTTTCGGCGGATTTTTGCCCCTGTTCCAGATCGGTGCCGCCGACTTTTCGGGTATCGGGAACAGCTTGATCCTTTTTCTCTTTCGCCGCGGAAACCTGACCGTCGCCTTTCGATGGCTTCTTGGCATCATTTCCCGGGCCGTGGCCCATGATGAGATAGATGATGCCGGCAGTGACCGCAAGCACCGCAAGGAATATCAGCACCGGCAGCACACGGGACCATTTTGATCCCCGCCGCGAATCCCGGTCGAAATCGTATCTCTGATTGAAGCCATTCATAATTAGTGACAAAAAGTGGTTTCCCGCAAATCATAATATAGAGTGCCGCACCATATTTTTCAAGCTGCGATCCTGGCTTTGCGCGGTTGAAAAAGCGCTTCTCCGGAATTATATTTTAAGTGTTGCCGCGCGTCGCGGACCGGTGTTTCGCCATCCGGCGGGCGGAGGCTCGGAAAATATTGCTGGAAACGGTCGTATGAGTTTGATTTTGGGCATAGAGAGCAGTTGTGACGAAACCGCGGTCGCGGTGGTCGAAGACGGCGATCGGGTGATTTCGAGCGAGATCGCCTCGCAGATCGCTGTGCACGCCGAACACGGCGGAGTGGTGCCGGAACTGGCGGCGCGCGAGCACCTCAAGGCGCTGAAGCCGGTGCTTGCGGCGGCGCTGGACAAGGCCGGCGTCGGCTTGAAGGAGATATCCGCGGTCGCCGTCACGCAGGGACCGGGGCTGATCCCGGCACTGCTGGTCGGGTTGAGTTTCGCCAAGGGGCTGGCGGCGGGCAACGATTTACCCATGATCGGCGTCAACCACTTTTTCGCGCACATCTACGGGGCGTTTCTGGACGGCGGCCGCGACAAGCTGGCGCGGCCGGAGACCTATCCGCTGCTGGCGCTGGTGGTCTCGGGCGGTCACACTTCGCTGCTGCTCGTTTCCGAAGACGGTTCGGCGCGGCAGCTGGGATGCACGATCGACGACGCGGCGGGCGAGGCGCTCGACAAGGGCGCCAAACTGCTTGGCCTCGGATATCCCGGCGGACCGGTGATCCAGAAGACGGCGGCCGGCGGCGATCCGGAGGCATTCGATTTCCCGCGCCCCCTGACCGGGGCGGCGGGAAAGGCGCTGAGCGACGAAAACCGTTACAACTTCAGTTTCAGCGGCATCAAGACTTCGCTTTTGTACAAGCTCCGCGATCTTCTGCCGCAGGGCGGCGCATTGCCGCCGAAGGTCCTCGCCGACATCGCCGCGAGCTATCAGTACGCCGTGGTCGACGTGCTGGTGCGCAAGGCGATGGCGGCGGCGATGGCGTTCAAGGTGCGCACGCTGGTGGCGGCGGGCGGGGTGGCTTGCAACGCCGAATTGCGGCGCGTGCTGGCGGAGCGTCTGCCCAAGGGCGTGGAGCTCATGATCGCTCCGCCCAAGTACTGCACCGACAACGCGGCGATGGTGGGCGGCTGCGGCTGGCACAGTTTCCGGAGAAACGAGTTTTCTCCGCTCGACGTCGACGCTTTCGCGCGGCTCCCGGTCATAAGCCGGGTTCCTTTCGTATGAAATTCGGTAATGGAGAGAGTGAAAAATGAACAAACCGGATCTGATGATATTCGACCTTGACGGGACTTTGATAAATTCGATACGCGATCTGGCGGTGGCGATAAGCGCGCTCCGCGCCCATTACGGACTGTCGGAAGTGGACGTCGCTGCCGCTTCGACCATGGTCGGCAACGGGGCCGTGAATCTGGTGCACCGCGCGCTCGCCGGGCTCGACGTCGATTACGACGCCGCGATCAAATATTACCGCGAATACTACGCCGCGCATCAGCTCGTTTACACCAAGCTCTATCCGGGCGTCGCCGAAGGGCTGGCGGAGCTCAAGCGCAACGGCGTCGTCCTTGCCGTGGTCACCAACAAGCCGTCCCCGGACGCGCTGGCGATCCTCAAGGCGCTGGGGGCGGCGGAACTTCTGGCCGAGATCTGCGGCGGCGACTCCGGTCTGCCGCTCAAGCCGGAACCGGATGCGCTGCTGGATATTAAGAAGCGTTTCGGCGCCCGGAACTGCTGGATGGTCGGCGACCATTACACCGATCTCGAAGCCGGGCGCAGAGCGGGATTTTTCCGGGTATGGGCGCGCTACGGCTTCGGTCAGCCGCGCGAAGAAGTCCCGGATATGACCGTGGATTCCTTCGCCGAACTGGTGGAAGCCGCCTTGAAATAAAGGAGATGAGATCATGAGTCTGGAATTGCGCATCGACTCCGAAAAGTGCGTCGGCTGCGGGATGTGTGCGGCCGACTGCAACACGCGGGCTTTGGAAATGGACGGCTCCAGCCGTACACCGCGCTTCGTCGAAGACGGCGAGACGCGCTGTTTCAAGTGTCAGCACTGTCTGGCGATCTGCCCCTCCGGAGCTCTGTCGATCATGGGGCTGGATCCCGCCGACTCCGAGGAGCGGGGCAGGGGAGCGGCCCCCGCCGATCTGCTGAATCTCATCAAGTGCCGCCGCAGCTGCCGCAGTTACCGGCGCGGCAACGTGGACAAGGATAAACTCGAAGCTCTGAAGAACATGCTGGCGTGGTCCCCGACCGGGGTGAACGACCACCGGCTGTTTTTCAGCTTCATCGACGACGCGGAGGTGATGGACGATTTCCGAAAGGAGTTTCTCGGCAGACTGCTGCGTCTCATCGAGAGCGAAGCGCCGGGATCGGAAAAGTTCGCGCGTTACAAGAACCGTCTGCTGGCGGGCGAGGACGTGATCTTCCGCGGCGCTCCGCATCTGGTGCTCGCCTGTACTCCCGCCGACGCGCCGTGCGCCGCCGTCGATCCTGTGATCGCGCTGAGTTATTTCGAGCTTTACGCGCAGTCGCTGGGGCTCGGGACGCTGTGGTGCGGGTTGTTCGTCTGGTCGCTTCTGGCGATGCCGGAGTTCCTCGAACGGCTGGGCGTGCCGGAGGGGCACGTCCCCGGCTACGCGATGATGTTCGGCAACACGGGGTTGAACTATCCGCGCGCCACCCAGCCGCCGCCGGTCGATACCTATTCGGTGCGTTAGGACGGGGATGCTGGTCGAGCCCGAAACCAAAGAATTCGCCATCGCCAAGTCGGTGGTGAGCAAGCTCGCCGCTGCCGGGTTTCGCGCCATGCTGGTCGGCGGATGCGTCCGCGACATGCTGTTGGGGCGGGTGCCGCACGACTTCGACCTCGTGACGACCGCAACCCCCGAAGAGCTTGCCGCCGTCTTTCCCGGGCAGTGCCAGCTCGTCGGAGCGAGTTTCGGCGTGTCGCTCGTCAAGGCGGACGGAGTTTCGCTGGAGGTCGCCACCGCGCGGGAAGAGCGCAACTACCTCGACGGACGCCACCCGGAGTGCGTCCGCTACACCGACGATCTCGGCGTCGACGCGGCGCGGCGGGACTTCACCGTCAACGCCCTTTTGTACGATCCGGTTAAAGGCGAAGTCGTCGATCACGTCGGCGGCGTCGCGGATCTGGAAAAGGGGATCATCCGCTGTGTCGGCGAGGCGGAACGGCGTTTTTCCGAGGACTATTTGCGGATGCTGCGCGCGGTGCGCTTCGCGGGGCGCTTCGGCTTCGAGCTGGAAGCCGAAACGCGGGCGGCGCTGGACAAGCTTGCCCCCAAGTGCGCGCAGTTGAGCGGCGAACGGGTGCGGGAAGAGATGTCGAAGATCCTCTGCACCCTGCGGGCGGCGGAGTCGCTGAAACTCATGCTCGACACCGGTCTGCTGGCGGCGGTGCTCCCCGAGGTCGCCGCGCTCGCAGGAGTCGAACAGCCGCCGCAGTTCCATCCGGAGGGCGACGTTTTCGAGCACACCTGTCTGATGCTCGAAAACATGGTGCTCCCCGCCGTGAACCTCGCTTGGAGCGTGCTTCTGCACGACGTCGGCAAGGCGGCGTGTTTCGGCCGCGACGAAACGGGGCGCATCCGCTTTTTCGGGCACGAGTCGGTCGGGGCGGAAATGGCGGCGAAGGTGCTCGACCGTCTGCGCTTTTCCGTCGCGGACAAGGAGCGCATCGTCGCGGCCGTAAGGAACCACATGCGTTTCGCATCCGTGCGCGAGATGAAAAGCTCCAAGCTGCTGCGGATGCTTGCGGACGACAACTTCGCGCTGGAACTGGAGCTTCACCGTCTGGATTGCCTCTCCTGCCACGGCAAGATGGAGTGCTTCGTCTACCTGATCGATCAGCTGCGGATGATTCCGGATGCGAAACTGCCGCCGCCGCTGGTGCTCGGGCGCGACCTCGTCGGTGCCGGAGCGAAGCCGTCGCCGCGCTTCGGGAAAGTCCTGCACGAAGTCTACGAACGCCAGCTGGCGGGCGAACTTGCCGACCGCGAAGCGGCGCTCCAGGCCGCGTTGAAGCTGTTGGAATAAAACTATTCCAGCACGATGCGGTCGCCCCACATCGGGATCGCGGCGGCGCGGTTCGCGCGACGGCTTTTTTCCAGTTCGTCGAAGCCGACGTCGAAGCCCCAGCGCCACTGGTCGTGATAGTGGTGCATTTCCAGCAGATGCGAGATCAAGGTCAGGCGCGGATTTACTGTTTTCTGCGCCTCCGTGACCACCAGCCCGACTCGCGGATGCACGATGAAGACGTCGACCTCGCTGTTGTGCATTTTGAACTGCGTCGGATCGAAGGTGTCGCCGCCCGTGAAGATCACGATCTTGCGGCCTTTCCCGGGGATCTCGATCTCGCAGGGCTGGACGAAGTTCGGCAGTTTCCGGTTGTGATCGGTGATGCACGTATGCAAGACAACGCTTCCGAGCTTCAAGGTCTGCGGCGTCGCCGAATATCCGGTATGAGGATAAAAGTTGCTTATTATCGGCTTGCCGGTCCCGGCGAAGCCGTCGAGCAGCCGCGCGGTCTTGTGGTCGGTGTGGTCGTGAGTCACGACGAGAAAATCCAGCATCGGGATCAGCTCTTCGCTCCGCCGGTGGTGCAGGTCGAGCGCGAAGCACGCGTCATGCGTCTTGACGACATACCCCATGTTGTAGACATGCCACAGCACCGCCGAACCGGGGGCGACCGTGACGGATTCGAGTTCGCGCTTTACCTTGTCGAACGCCGCCTCGTAGAAATGGAGTATCGGCTGGGCTTCGATCGCCCGGGCGACTTCCGCCGGTGCGAGCTCCAACCCGGGAGCGTAAAACGCGGCATATTCCTCGGGGGTGCAGTGCATGTCGGCGCCTTCGAGCACCGCCATCGCCGGACGCCGGGAGTCGTACTCTTCCATCGCGGTCGAAAATACCGTCCGCACCGCGTCTTCGACTTGCGCGAGCGGAACGAACGGCGGTATCGGCGTGTGGGGAGCGTTCCCGTTCATGAGTATCCTCCGGTTATGCGAACTTCAATATACCATTTCTTTGCGCGCATTGCAAGGCTGGTGAACCTTGAAAAATCCCGCTTCGGTGCTATGTTAGCACCGTCGCATTCACTAACCGCAAGTGGGGGCAGGAAAAAATGAAAAAGTTTTATCTCATGGTTTTTGCCGCGATGCTCGCGTTCACGTCCGCCGCGGCTCCGAAGCAGGGCACCGATGCGGAAATTGCGAAGGAGACGTCGGAAAACGAACTGCGCTACGTTGGAGTGTTCCCCGATAACGTCAAGACGATCGCCTTCATCTCGCCCGCGTCGTATCCGGGAAGCAAGGCGCACCGCCGGGGGATCGTGCTGATCGAGAAGGCGGGGTACAAGGTCAAGGTCATGCCCCATGCTTTCACCAAACCGGAAAAAAGCAAGCAGGCCAAAGCGGGTGCGTCCCGGTACGGTTCCGCGCCGCTCGCGGACCGGCTGGCCGACTTCTACGCCGCATGGAACGATCCCGAGGTCGACATGATCATCTGCGTCCGCGGGGGCAGGGGCAGCGAAGAGCTTTTGAAGAATCTGGATTGGAGTAAACTCCAAAAGCGCCCCGAACTGTACTTTCAGGGATACAGCGATGTGACGCTGATCACCGGCGCGCTGCTCGCCAAAGGGTACGGTCATCCGGTGGCGGGACCGATGGCGGGCGGGCTCTCCGGTTTGCGCGATCCCTTCATCGCCGAGATGAAGGCGATGTATCACGGCGAAGCGGTTGGCCCGTACAAGCTCAAGGCGCTTGTCCCCGGCGACTGTTCCGGTCTGCCGCTTACGGGGCATCTGGAAAGGCTGACACGCCTCGCCGGAGCGGATTTTCGCCCCGACACCAAGGGGCGGATCATCTTCATCGAAAGCGTGCGCGCCACGCCGGAACTGATCCGGGAGCAGCTGCAGACTCTGATCGACCGCAAGTTTTTTGACGGCGCGGCGGGGGTGGTCTTATGCCAGTTCGTCAAGTGCGGCAAGGCGGCGGAGGTCAACGCCGTGTTGGAGGAGTTCGCGCCGAAGTTCGGTGTGCCGGTCTATCGCGGCTTCCCGTTCGGTCATTCTTCGCGCTGCGCCGCCATCGACTTCAGCCGCAAGGTGGTCATCAAGGACAACCAGCTCACGTTCCCGGCGGTCGCGAAGGAAAAATAGGCCGCGTCAGCGGAAGGCGATGCTGAATACGTCGCACTCCGTCATCTCCGCGCGGAGCCGGAAAATTCCGTCCAGCGGCGGAGCGGGTTTGCCGCGCCAGCGCGGTTCGAACTTGACGGTATCGCCGTAAAATTCGTCGAAGTCGGAAAGGTCGTACCCCGGCAGCGCTTTGCCTTCAGCATCGCAGAGTTCGAGTTTGAAGCTTCCGCCCGCGCTGGTCCGCAAATTGAGTTCCAGAGCGGAGATTTTGCCGGAAAGCGCCTTGGTGCACCAAGTCCCGCCCGATACTCCCGCCGAGAGCGAGATGAAGCCGTCGGTGCGGAGCTTGTACCTGAGCTGCTTGCGCGCGTGGTACAGCGTGAGTTCCTCCGGCGAGGTCTGGATTATTCCCAGCGCGATGTAGTTCATGCGGTTGGTCCAGCGCTCGGGATCGAGCCCCGGAGTTATCCACGCGCCGGGGAAGGGCCGCAGTATCTTTCCCCCGTCACGCGAAAACAGCAGCGTGACGTCGGTCGCCGCTCTCCGCTCCTTGAAGAAGCGCGTCGCCGCGCCGATGCAGTATTGCGGCGCTCTGGGGTACGGGCGCAGACCGCTCACGTACAGATGCTCGCCCGGGCGGTTCGGGTTCAGAAACTCCGGTTCGCTCCAGTGCCGGAAATCCGCGGAGGTCGCCTTGGCGAAGCTCCGCAATCCGGTACGGCCATCCGAGGTGCGCCATACCCGGAAATACAGCACGAAGCACCTTTCCGTTTCCGAATAAAAGGCGACGTTCTGCGAGTCGAGAGCGTGCCCGCCCATCTGCGGCGCATCGAACTTGACTATCGGGAAATCGTCGTAACGCCGCCAATGGAACCCGTCGGGGGAACGGAATGTGTAAAGTCCCCCGGTCTGCAATATTCCCGACACCGCCTTGTAGCGCTCGGCGTCGGGAACTCCGGGGCGGTCGTCGTAAAACGGCGTGAAGTTGTGGGTGAAGCTCGTCCACCCCGGATGCGGCGAAGTCAGATCGTGGATCTGCGGCAGATCGTCCGTCATCATGCCGCCGTATATCACCGTTTCCGGCGGGACCGGGGCGCCGGGGAACAAGTCGAGTTTCGGACGCGTCCACACGAGACCGTCCGCACTCTCCGCCACCCCCACGAATTCGCCGGGGTTGCCGTTGACCTTGGGACCGTCGTAACCGGGGATCATCCCCCGGTAGTACATGAGATAACGGCGGCCGTCGCCGAAGATGTCCAGATAGGCGCCGCACGGCTTGCCGGGATCGGCGGGGAGCTCCGATGGTTCGTGAAGCCGGAACTCCGTCCCGAAGCGCGATTCCAGCAGAAAGTCGTCGATCAAAAGCTCGCGTCTGCCGGAAACGGGTATCGTTTTGTCGTCCATCTTGCCATACTCCTGAAACGGCGGAAGTTTTGATTTTTACAAAGTCCGCCGCACGCCGCATGTGTTGTCGGTTGCCGCCACGCCGCCGGATTTCATGATGCCGCTGCGCATGGCAAACCCCGATCGGCTTATCTTTTGGAACCGAATGAAAAAACGGCATGCAGAAATACCGCACGCCGTCTTTGATGCAGAACTGTTTGGCCTTACTTGACTTCGATGTAGCAGCGGAACGCCCGCAGGGGAGCGTTGCGGCGATCGACTTGGCTCATTTCCAACAGCGTACGCCCCGTGTGGATCGCGGTGATCTCGAAGGTCACCCACGCGCCGTCTTTGGCGATCTGCTTGACGGTGGCGACTTTGGCGTTGACGGCGCTGACGATCCAGGTGCCGCCGGCGTTTTCCTTGAGGAGGAGCGAACGGCTTTCGCCGGGCTTCATATCCGCCTTGGTGCGAGTACCCTCGGCGGGGACTTTGAATTCCATGCCGGATTCCAGTTCCTCGGCTTTCGCGGGGACGAACCACGGGATCGGCGTGTCGATCGGAGCTTCGACCTTGACCTCGGCCGCGGCCGGGGCAGGGGCTTCCGCCTTCTTCTCTTCGACCTTCTTCTCTGCGGGCTTGGCTTCGGCGGGGGCGGCCGCCTTCTTCTCTTCGGCCTTGACTTCCGGAGCCTTTTTCGCGGCCGGAGCCGCCTTTTCCGCATCTGCGCCGAACACCGCGACGGCGGCGATCATGAACGGCATGACAAATCCGAGTTTACGCATTTTTTCTCCCTTGTGTTTGCGGTCTGGATCACGTCTTTTCGGACAGACAAAAAACCGATCCCCAAAGATCGGTTTGCGTCATCCGCTTGAACCATGCGGAAATATATCTTGTCGGAAGCTATTTTTCAAGTGGTTCCCGATTAAATCGCCGGGAATCCGGCCGCCGCGGCGGTTTTTTGCCTTGGATCAGCGCGTCCACATGGACCTCCACCGCCTTGTCGATGTTCTTTTCGCGGCGCTGCAGCTCCTTTTCCAGACGCTCGGTGCGGCGCTTCATGTCTTCGAGCTGGGCGCGGTTCGATTTGAGGTGGGCGAGAAAATCCTTTTTGACCTCTTCCGTCAGCTGTTTTTTCAGGCGCTCCCGCTCTTCGGGGGCGGCGGCGTCGCGGCACTGGGCGGCCAGTTTCCGCAATTCCGCGCGGCGCTGTTCGCGTTTACGGAAAAGTTCATCCGCCTTCTGGCGCATGAGTTCCATGAATTTTTCCGGATCCTCGCGCTGGAGCTTCTGCATTTCGCGGCGCTCCTCTGCACTCAGCTGCGAAAAGACCTGCCACATGCCGGGACCGTTGCGGAAACGCCGTTCGGCCCGGGGACGGTGCCGTCCCGGCGGAGGAGGCGTTTTGTGCTCCTCGACGGCGGGTTCGTTTTTGGGCGACGGAGCGGCGTTTTCCGTCGGAGCCGCCGCAACGGAACCGACAAGCAACCCGGCGAACAATGCGAATGCGATGCGATTCATGTCCATATTTTACACCTGCGAATAAAAACCGTCGTCTTCGTCCTGACAGCAGTTCAGCTGACTGGCGAGATTGTAGTTTTCCTGTTCCAAAACCGTCCAGTCGTCGAACTCCATAAGCTCGCGTTCGGAGAGGTCGTTCCCCAGTTTGGCGCCGACGACCGCGGCACTCCGGATCTTTCCCCGCGAGGTCGGACGGTCGGCGATGCCGGAATTGACGTGCCAGGTCGCGACCGCGGCGACGATCACCGCGGCGGCAGCCCCCGAGAGCGCGCCGAAGAAACGCCGTCTCCGCGTGCTGCGGTACCGCGCCGCCGCGAGCGCCCCGGCGAGCAGAATGCGTCTGTCCAGCGCTTCCGGCGTTTCGCGCCGAAGCAGTTTCGGAGACTTCAGAAACTTACTCATGTCAACCTCCCATTTCCCGAGAGTTCAGTTTTTTACCGACAACACGCCGCGGTCTATGGCCGACAGCGATTTGCGCAGTGCGCGCAATGCGTACTGCATGCGGCTCAGCGCCGTATTTATCGAACACTGCTGGATCTCCGCGATCTCCTTGAACGCCACGCCCTGCTGGCGCAGCAGAAACGTTTCGCGCAGTTCCGGCGGCAGCTTGGATACCGCCGATCCGATCAGCTTTTCGATCTCGCTCAATTCGGTCCGTTCGCCGGGGCCGCTGCCCGCCGGAGCCGCTATGGGCGGCGGTTCTTCGACGTCCAGCGAGAGATTTTCCCGCTCCTGCCGGGTGCGGCGCAGCCGGTCGTAGAAGAGATTGCGTCCCACCCGGAACAGCCACGCTCCGAAGCGCCCGTCGTCACGGTATCCGGGCAGCTGGTCGATGACCTTTAGCCATGTCTCTTCGAAGACGTCGTCGCACTCCGCGCCGGAGCCGATCAGATTGTTCAAAAAAGCATACAACTGACGGCGGTATCGGTCGTAAAGCGCTTCGAACGCCCTTTCGTCGCCGCGCAGAAATCTCGCGATCAGCACGGCATCCGCCGGCTCTTTATCCATCTGCGGCATCGTTACTGCTTTCGTTTCACCAGACATAACGCACAAATACAATAAAAAATTGTGTAATCAGAAAAAATTATCCGTCTTTGCCAGACGTTTCCAGAATTCGTGATCCGCCGGGAGCAGTTTTTCCGGAACCTCCGGAGTGAGCTCCGCCCAGAAGACCTGCTGATGCTCCCGCGGCGAGGGCACCGCCGAATCCGGAATGGCCGCGGCGATGAAATGGAGCCTTATCCGTCCGTTCACGAGCGTTTCCAGCTCCGCCCCCGGAGTCGCTTCGACGCCCAGTTCCTCCCATATCTCGCGCGTCAGCGCTTCGCCCGGAGTTTCCCCGGGTTCGATCTTGCCGCCGGGGAATTCCCACCCGGCGGGCGGTTTGTCCGCCGGACGCGACGCCAGCAGCACTTTGCCGCCGCGGCGGATCACCGCCGCCACCACCTCGATCACGTCGCCGTTCATGCCGCCGCCCGATACATCGCCTGCAACACCGTCAGGGTGATGTTGCCCGCCGCCGTGAATATCCACTCCGAACAGGTGAAAAGCAGTACGACCAGCAGCAGGAACGCGCCCTTTATCACCTCGGAATCGCGGCGGAACAGCCGCGGAAAGAGTTCGATCAGGATGTTGAAGCCGTCCAGCCCCGGTATCGGCAGCAGATTGAAGACGAAGAGCACGAAGTTCAGCATCGCCCCGCATGCCAGCATCTCGGCGGCGAACCGGTTGTCGAGATTGAGCTGGGTGATCAGGCAGAGTATTATGAAGATCAGCCACAATCCGAGGTTGGTCAGCGGCCCCGCCAGCGAGGTCAGGATCATCCCGAAGCGCGAGCGGAAGTTCGCCCGGTTGACCGGCACCTGTCCCCAGGCGATCCCGATGAAGAGCAGCATGACGAGCGACAGCACCCCCATCTGTTTGAGCGGGTTCAGCGTGAGGTGTCCGCATCGGGCGGCGGTGTCGTCGCCCATCTTGAGCGCGACGAGCGCGTGCATGAATTCGTGACAGCACACCGAAAACACCACCAGAAACACCCAGGCGGCGAACGCGCGCGGATTTTCGAAAAGCCGGCTGAGAAACATCACTTCTCTCCTTCGTCCCGGATCTCCACCGGGAACAGATAATATGCGCAGCACTCGTAGGGGTGCGCGGCCTTGAGCGCGGAAACGATTTCGCCGCGGCGGTCGGCGGGACAGATGGTCTCTATCTTCACTTCCCGCACCTTTTCCAAGCCGCCGCCCGCGGAACCGATGAAGGGGTGCGCGGTGTCCAGCGGCCGGAATTCGCCGGTGCCGGAGGTCTGCCAGAAGCAGTGGTCGTAATCGCCCATCTTTCCTGCCCCCGCCGCCGCGAGCGCGTCCTTCACCGCTTCGGCGTACTCCTCGGGAACGTAAGTTTCCAGCTTGAAGTAAGTCATTACCGGCTCCGTTTGCGGTACAGCAGCATGCAGTCGCCGTAGCTGTAAAAGCGCATTTTTTCGAGTTTGGCTCTTTCGTAGGCCGCGAGCACCTTCTCGCGGTCGCAGAAGCACGACACCAGCATCAGCAGCGTGCTCTTGGGCAGATGGAAGTTGGTCAGCAGCATGTCGACCGCGCGCGGTCGGTACGGCGGGTGCAGAAAGATGCCGGTGCGTCCGCGTCCCGCGCGTACCCGTCCGGATTCGTCGGCGCAGCTTTCCAGCACCCGCACGGTGGTGGTGCCGACCGCCAGCACCCGGTGCCCGGACGCGCGGGTGGAGTTGACCAGCTCCGCCGTCTCCTCCGGCAGCTCGTAATCCTCGAAGTGCATCTTGTGTTCTTCCGCATTGGCGGCGGAGACCGGCAGAAAGGTTCCAGCTCCGACGTGCAGTGTGAGTTCGGCGCGTTTGACGCCTTTGGCATCGAGCGCGGCGAACACCTCCGGCGTGAAGTGCAGTCCGGCGGTCGGAGCCGCGACCGCGCCGGTCCGGCGCGCGTAGACGGTCTGATAGCGTTCCAGATCGGATTTTTCCGCTTCGCGGTTCAGGTACGGGGGCAGGGGAATGTGCCCGTAGCGGTTCTGCAAAGCCTCCGAGTCGGCGGCGGAAAATTCGATCCGGTAGGTGCCGTCGCCGACGGTTTCGAGCACGGTGAAGCCGTCGCCGCGGGTGTTCATGCTCCCGTCCTGTTCCAGCAGAGTGACGAAGGTCCCGGCCTTGGCGCGCTTGCCGGGGCGGAGCATCGCCCGCCAGCGTCCCGGGATGCCGCCGTCCGGCTCCAGAAGCAGCGCTTCGAATTTCGCTCCGTCGGGAGTCGTCCCCTTGCGCCCGAAGAGCCGCCCCAGCCGCACCCGGGTGTTGTTGCAGATCACGGCGTCGCCGGGTTCGAGATAGTCGACGATGTCGGTGAAGCTGCCGATGGAGATATCGCCGCTTTCCCGTTCCAGCGCCAGCATGCGCGAACCGTCGCGGCGCGCCGCCGGATAACGGGCGACGAATTCGTCCGGCAGTTCGTAATCGAAGAGGGCGGTTTCAAGCATGATCCGATATTTCCCCGCCGTGCTAACGGCGCATTTCCTCGCGCGCCTGTTTCAGTCTCGCCAGCTCCTCCGGCGAGAGGCTGTTGATGCCGTGACGCGAGATCTTGTCCAGCAGTGCGTCGAGCTCCTCCCGCGACACCGGGCGGCCGTCGGAGCGGAACTCTCGGTCGGGGCGTTCTTCCGCCGCCTGCCGCTGCCAGTAGTTGGTGCGTTTGCGCCGGAAGGGATCCCACGCCGTATTGCCGCGGCACATCAGCTTGACGCACAAATATCCCGCGACGAATCCGCCGAGGTGCGCCAGATGCGCGACGGTGGACTGCGCGGAGGTCAGCAGCATTATGACTTCGAGAATGGTATAGCAGACGATCAGCGTCGAGGTCTTGATCGGCGTGAACGGCATGAAGAGCATCATGAAGCGCTGGTTCGGCTCCAGCATCGCCGCCGCCATCATCACCGCGCACACGGCTCCGGAGGCGCCGACCAGAGGGATGCCGACGTTCCAGTTCAAGGCGAGGAACAGTGCGTTGCCGCACAGCACCCCGGCGAGGTACAGCACCAGAAAACGCCGGCCGCTCAAATGCGGTATGACCAGCTTGCCGAATATGTACAACCCGTACATGTTGAACAGGATGTGCGTGAAGTTGGCGTGCATGAAACCCGCCGTCACCAGCTGGTAGAAATAAAAATTCCCCTTGACGCAGTGAAGCGCCAGAAGGTCGTAGATCCGGGTGTGCGGCGGCACCAGAAAAAACACCGCCGCATTGACGAGGATCAGCCCCCACAGCATGTTCATCCCGCCGGATCTTCCGTACCCATCGGGTGGAGTTCGCATATAATCGCGGTCCCGCAGACTCATTTGGTTTTCGCCGCCTTTCCGGTTTGTGACTTTACACCGTAAACAATATAGCACACAAAGGGCGATTGCTCAACCCGGAGCGTCATCTTATTTCGGTCCCGGCGGGCGGCGGGATCAGGGCGTCGGCGGTATTATCGCCGCGCGGATGCGCACCGGCCGCGGGGGACGGCCGAAAAGCCGCCGCGCCCATGCCGGGGCGGCGCGGTCGTATTTCATTTCGTCCAGCATGATCAGTTCGGGGTAACGCTTCAGGTAACGCGGCGGGACAAGCGGTTTTTCCGCCCGGTTCTGCGCCCAGATCACCACCGCGCCCTTTTTCTTCAGGTCCTCGACGGATATCCACGGGCTCTGCCGCACGTCGTGGTCGAAGAACGCCACCGGGTGGTCGGCGGAGTAATAGCACATGTCGCAGCTGGTCTCGCGGTTCCCGATCACATAGGGGCAGGGGGTGCCGTAACGCTTTCTCCATTCGGCGGTGATATGCTCGGCCATGCGGCGGCCGGGGAAGACTTCGTAGGTGCATCTGGACCGACGATACGGACGGTACCAGGCGTATTCCCTGCCGAATATCACCGCCATGACCAAGGTCGCGAGCACCATGAACCCGGCGAAGATCTTCATGCTCGCCCGTTCCGGCATCGGACGGTAGAGCATGATCAGCCACAGCGCGGAAAAGACGTAGTACGGCGTCGTCCAGCCCGTCAGCACGCGTCCGCCGGTGACGAGGGCGAACAGCGACGACAGCGCGGTCGGGACCAGCGCCATGGTCCATACGAACGCGCGGTCGAATTTGGAGTCGGTCGCGGGCGCTCCGCGCCGGAATATCGCCAGCCCGACCAGGGGAAGGATCATCAGCGCCAGAAAATCTCCCCATACCTTGAGGAAGAATCCGATCCGCTCCCATACGCCCGGGCTGACGGCTTCTTCGGTGAGATCGGCGCGCCCGAAGGCGTAGCGTATGGCGATGAAGTCGTGATTGAAAAGCCAGATGACGTTCGGGATCACCAGCAGCGCGAAGATCACGATCCCGAGATAGATCCACGGCTTTTTCCAACAGGCGCGCCCCTCTTTGGAAGCGAGCATCAGTATTCCGAGCGGCAGCAGCAGTATCCCGGCGAGGTATTTAGTCATCAGCGCCAGTCCGGCGCATATCCCGGCGGCGATCCAGTTTCCGGCCGTGTTGCGTTTCGCCCCCCGGTAGAAGAACAGCGCGGTCGCTCCGTAGAGCGCGATGCATATCACGTCGTCGTTGAACTCGCAGGCCTTGTGCCCGAAAAAAGGGATCAGAAAAGATAGGACCACGACAAGGAACGCCGGAAAGTTGCGTTTGAAGATGTCGCGCGCCAGCAGTCCGGCGGCGAGCAGTCCGATCGCCACGGAAAGCTGGCTCATGAAGTAAAAGAAGCTGTCGGCGGCGGCGAGCGGCAGCAGTTTGAACGCCGCGTACGACAGCCACGCGCCGAAGTAGGGGTTCTTGTCGTAGCCCCAGTCGAAGTTCTGCCCCCATGCCATGTTTTCCGCGACGTCGATGGTAACGTTGCCGATGCACAGCGACGGCAGCACCGTCCACAGCGCCATCCACAACACCAGTATGACGAGGACTTTTTTGAACGAATAGCGTCCGTCGCCGCAAGGCGCGTCTTCGGTTCCGGCGGCTCCGAAGTGCCGTTTCAGGAAATCCAGAAACTTGTGCATGAAAAGATCCTATTATGAATGGTTGATATGAATAAACGATTCGTTTTTCGCGTCCGGCTCCCGGTCAGAAGCGCATTACGGTGATGCCGCCGCGGGTGACCTTCTCGACCGGTTGCGGCACTTCTTTGGACAGCGGGCTCTTGTCCGGCCTGCCGAAGGTGACGAACAGCACCTTTTTGCCTTTGAGCCACGCCGGGAAATCCTGCTTCGAGACGTGCTTGTCCGCGTATTCTTCGGGGTTGTTGACGATCCCGTACTCGAGTTCTCCCAGCCGCTCCTCACGCTTGTCGCTCAAACTGGCGACGACGATGTCGCTGCGTTTCGTAACCCAGCACACCGAAGCGATGAAGGTGCGCTCGACCGCGATCGCGCATTTTTCGTGCTCCGGGAAGTGTTTCAGGCATTCCCGCAACCCCGCCTCCGGAGCGGTGTCGCCCAGACCGGTTTCCGGTATCGCCAGCATCCCGAAGCAGATCGCGGGCGCGAGCCCCGTCAGGAACGCCCAGAGCGCCGCGCCGTTCGCGTTGCGCCGCAGACGGTACAATATCACGCCGAACGCCAGCAATGCGACCACGGCGAGAATGCTCCACGCGTTTATCCAGTCCGTGAGCGGGCCCGGAGCTTTCGCCGCGAGCTTTTTCGGCAGGAACGGCAGTGCCGCCAGTGCCGCGGCCCCGGCGATCGCCGCCGCCGTCAGAGCGACGCCGAGTATCGTGTAGAGCAGTTTGCAGCGGGCGCGGAACTTTTCACGGCCGCAGCGGCGGGCGTTTCGGAATGCGGAAGCCAGCAGCAGCGCGAGCGGCGGGAAACACGGCAGTATATAGGTCCCCAGCTTGCACTTCGACGCGGAAAAGAGCAGGAACGGCAGCGCGAACCAGCAGATCATAAAACGCACGAACGGGCGTTTGAACCACTCTTTGGTACAGCCGACCGCCCCGGCGAACCACAGCAGGCCCGCCGGCATGACGCCACCCAGAAGCACCGGGAGAAAGTACCAGAACGGCTGCGCCTTGCGGTCGTAGGTGCCGGATGTGAAACGCTTCCAGTGTTCCTCGACGAAGAAGTAGCGCCAGAAATCCGGATCGGCGCGGTGCTGTGCGAGCGCCCACGGGATCGCGATCAGCAGAACGATCGCGAGCGGCAGCCACGGAAAGGCGAAAAGTTTCTTCCATTCGCGGCTCCAGATTAGAAATGCCGCGGCGACCATGCCCGGCAGAATGAAGGCGAGGAACCCCTTGAGCATGAACGCGACTGCAGCGGCGGCTCCGGCGGCGGCGAGGTACAGCGCGCACTCCGTCCGGCGGGGGCTCCGGCAGGCGAGGTACACCGCTCCGATGCTGACCGTCACCGCCCCGGCGAAGGGGGCGTCCAGCACCGCAAAGGTGCCTGTCCCCAAAACAAGTGCGGATGCAAGGTACATCCCCGCCGCCGCGCCCGGCCAGAAGCGCTCCCGCGATTCTTTGCGGAGTATCAGCCAGACCATCGCCGCCGCAATCAGCGTGCCGAGCGCGGAGGGCAGCCGGACGGCGAATCTGTTTTCGCCGAACACCTTCATGCTCAACGCGATGAGCTGATAGCCGAGCGTCGGCTTTTCGAAGTATTTGACGCCGTCGAGACGCGGCCGCATCCACGCTCCGGATTCGAGCATTTCGCGCGGGATCTCGGCGTAACGGAACTCGTCCGGGCGGATCATCGTCCGGAAACCCAGCGGCAGGAGATACACGACGAAGAAGAACAGCGCCGGAAGAAGCGGATAAAACCGGCGCAGAGATTTCAGTTTACGTTGCATCGACATTCCCCGTTTTTGCCGTTCCCTGTTTCGGCGGTACGGCGAACGGCGATAATATAGCACGGAAAAAGTTCCTTTGCAATTCCGTCGTTTCGGTTCGGCCGGACTTGATTTTGACGGGCATTAACTATATATTATACAATACGTTTACGGTTTCGAACCATCAAGACAAAGGAGCGCAAAAATGTCCGGACACAGTAAATGGGCCAATATCAAGCATAAGAAAGACGCCGCCGACAAGGTAAAAGGCAAGGCGTTCAGCCGCCTCGGCAAGGAAATCATGGTCGCCGCCAAGATGGGCGGCGGAGATCCCAACGCCAACCCGCGCCTCCGTTCCGCGCTCACCGCCGCCAAGGCGGTCAACATGCCCAACGCCAACATCGAACGCGCGATCAAGAAGGGCCTCGGCGAACTCGGCGACGTCGTGTTCGAAGAGATCGTCTACGAAGGTTACGCCGCCGGCGGCGTGGCGGTGATCGTCGACTGCCTGACCGACAACCGCAACCGCTCCATCAGTGACGTCCGCATGGTCTTCGACCGCAACAACGGCAACATGGCCGGTTCCGGCGCCGTGTCGCGGATGTTCCAGCGCAAGGCGCACTTCGTCGTCACCGGCGAGTGGGCCGACGAGGACAAGCTCATGGATCTCGTGCTCGACGCCGGCGCCGACGACCTGGTGGTCGAGGACGGCACCGCCGAAGTCTGGGGCGATCCGGAAAGCTTCGAGCCGCTCGCCAAGGTCTTCGCCGACAAGGGCATCCCGACCGAAGCCGCCGAGATCATCCGCAAGCCGGATCTGACGGTGGAGATCACCGATCCCAAGATCGCTTCGCAGGTGCTGCGCCTCGTGGACCGCATGGAGGAACTCGACGACGTGCAGTCGGTCACGGCAAACTATTCGATCGCCGACGAGATCGCCGATCAGATCGAGGAATAAGCCGCCATGGACGAGTGGGTTGAACGCAACCGCCGCTATACTCTGGTCGATCCGGAAAGCGGCTTTTCGATCGACTTTGCCGGAATGAATTTCTCGGACGGCGAACTCGCCGCGATGGAGGATCGCGCCGCCGCGGCGATGCGCGAGATGGCGAAGATCGAAGCCGGCGAGATCAAGAATCCCGACGAGCACCGCAAGGTCACGCACTTCACCGACCGGATCGGTTATCCCGAAAGCCCGCTGTTCGCCGAAGTCGAACGCTTTGCTTCCGACATCCGCTCCGGCAGGATCGTCGGCGGTACCGGCGAGACTTTCGACGCCGTGGTCGTCAACGGCATCGGCGGCTCCGCCCTCGGACCGCAGCTGATGCAGTTCGCCGCCAACGGTCCCTACTGGAACGAAAAGAGTCGCGAAGGCCGCAAAAACAACCTCAAGATCTATTTTCTCGACAACACTGACTCTGCGGAGTTCCGCGACCTCGTGGAAGTGATGGAGCCCGCGCGCACGCTGCATCTGGTAGTTTCCAAATCCGGCGGCACGCAGGAAACCAGAAACAACATGATCGCGATGGAGAATTTCTACGCGTCGCGCAAGTTGGATTTCGCCAGACACGCCGCCGCCGTCACCATGCCCGGCAGCGAATTGGACAAGTACGCGCACGAACGCGGTTTCCTCGCGGTCTTCGCCATGGCCGAGTCCATCGGCGGCCGCACCAGCGAGACCAGCATCGTCGGGCACGTCCCGGCGGCACTGACCGGCGTGGATTTCAAACGCTTCCTCGCCGGGGCCTGCGCGATGGACTGCTGGACAAGAAAGGCTCGACTGACCGAAAACCCGGCGGCGATGCTCGCGGCGATGTGGTTCATCGCCGGGAAGGGCAGGGGCGACCGGAATATGGTCATCGTGCCGTACAGCGACCGGCTGATCCTGATGTCCCGCTATCTTCAGCAGCTCGTGATGGAGAGCCTCGGCAAGGAGCTCGACCGCGAGGGCAAAGTGGTCAATCAGGGACTGAACGTTTTCGGCAACAAGGGCGGCACCGACGCGCACGCCTTCATCCAGCAGCTCAACGACGGGCGCGACGATTTCTTCGCGACCTTCATCGAGGTGCTCGAGGATTCGGAAAGACTGCCGATATCCGGCGATGTCGCCATGGGCGACTATTTGCACGGTTTCCTCGCCGGGCTGAGCGCCGCGCTGTTGAAAAAGCACCGTCAGGTGATCGCCGTGAAGCTGCCGAAGCTCGATGTGTTCGCGCTCGGCCAGCTGATCGCGCTTTACGAGCGCGCGGTGGCGATATACGCCGAGTTCATAAACATCAACGCCTTCCACCAGCCCGGAGTGCAGGCCTACAAACTGGCCGCCAAGGGAGTCCTCGCGCTGCGCGAAAAGCTCTTCGCCGCGCTTGAGGCTAAGCCCGCGCGCGACCGGAGCGCCGTCGAAATAACCGCCGCCGCCGGATTGCCGGAAAGCGATGCGGTCACGGTGGGCGATCTGCTCGACAAGGCGGCTTTGAACGGCGGTGCGTCGCGCCGTTACGATGCGGCGCGCGGCCTCTGGCTTTACTCGACCAAATGAATCTTCTGCTCTTCGAGCCGGAGGATTTTTTGCCGGACGGCACGGCGGTCGTTTCCGGGCGCCGTCTGCGGCAGCTGCGCGAAGTTATAAAGGCCGAACCCGGCAAGCTCTGCAAGGCCGGGGTGCTCGGCGGCCATGTCGGCCGCGCCGAATTGCTGACGATCGACGCGGAGCGGGCGACGTTCCGCTTCGAACCGCAGCAATATCCGCCGCCGCCGCTGGCGGTGACGCTGTTCTGTGCGCTGCCGCGCCCTTTGACTTTCGCCAAGGTCATCCACAGCGCGGTGACTTGCGGAGTCAAGGATATCCACTTTTTCCACTCCGCCAAGGTCGAAAAAAGCTATTGGCAGAGCTCCAAGCTCGATCCCGGAGCGATCCGCGACGAGGTGATCCTCGCCCTGGAGCAGTGCGGCGACACCGTCATGCCGGAAATTTCCTTCCACCGGCGCTTTCGCGTCTTCGTCGAGGATGAGATCCCCGGGATCGTGCCGGGCGATGCGCTCCGGCTGTTCGGCTCCCCCGGAGCGGCGGAGCCGGTCCCGGTCGGCGCCGCGCAGCGCGGTCCGGTGGCGCTGGCGGTCGGCCCGGAAGGCGGCTTCAACGATTTCGAGGAAAATCTGCTGCAAAGCTTTGGATTCCGCCCCGTGACACTGGGAAAGCGCATCCTGCGCAGCGAATTTGCGGTAAATTCGATTTTGACGCTTCTCCAAGGTTGATAAACGCAGTTTTTGTGCTATATTAACAAAAATCTACGGATTGATGCGGAATACCCGTTTTTTCAAGTGTTCGAAACGGGGATATCCGTCGGGTTTCGACGCATTTCGATCGGGCGTCGAATGAATGTGTGACGAGCTTTGAAAAAATTCTCGGGTAACGAAATTGAACGGCAAGTATAAGCTCATCCAATTCGCCACCGCCGCCACCGTCTTGGCGATGCTGGTGGTTTTCGTATATTTCACCGCCAAGGTCATAACCTTTTCGTTTTTCATAACCGGTTTCACGCTGGTTTACTTCCTGGTGGTATCTCTGATCGCGTATTCGTACCGCTTCTTCGAGTCGGAGATAATGCCGGATTGCGACGTGGTGATACCCGCGTACAACGAAGGCAGCCACGTCTACGATACCGTCAAGAGTGTCATCGCCAGCGATTACGATCCCGAAAAACTGCATGTGATCGTCGTCGACGACGGTTCGACCGACGACACCCGCAAGTGGATCGAAAAGGCGGTCGCGGAGTTTCCGCGGCAGGTGCGGGCGATCTACAAAGTGCGCAACGCCGGCAAAAAGCATGCGTTGAGCGACGCCTTCAGGAGTTCCGAGGCGGAGATAATCATCACCGTCGACAGCGACAGCATCATCGAAAAGGATGCGATAAGGCACGTCGTCAAGCCGTTCACGGAAAAGAAGATCGGCGCCGTCGCCGGCAACATTCGCGTGAACAACATTTCCGACGGCTTCATCCCCCAAATGATGGATACGGTGCTGGTATTCTGCTATGAATTCGCGCGCAGCTCGCAGAGCCGTTTCGGTACGGTGCTGTGTGCGGCGGGCGCGTTCAGCGCCTACCGGCGCGAGGCGGTGATGCCGGTGCTGGGCAGGTGGCTCAACCAGAAGTTTCTCGGCTCCTACACCTCCATCGGCGAGGACCGCGCGTTGACCAGTCTGCTGCTGCGCAGCGACTGGAACGTGGTGTTTCAGAGCACGGCCGTCGCCTACACCAACATGCCTTCGAAATACACCAAGGTGTGCCAGATGATGCTGCGCTGGATGCGCGGCGACATCCGGGAAAACATCCAGATGTTCTCCTACGTCTTCCGCAAGGTGAACCCGCTGGATTTGAAAGTCACCTGTCTGCAGCTGCATTATATCGCGTACGTGCTCGCCATCACCGCTCCGGTATTCTGTCTGCCGCTGTCGATGTTCTACATGATCTCCCATTTTTCGGAGAGCATCATGCTGGGCGGCTACGTTCTCGTCATCAGTATGATCTGGTCGGTGATCCCGGCGATGATCTATGCGCGCCGCTACTCGGTTTTGCGCTCGCTGTTTGCTTTCGCTTACGGGATATTTTCGCTCGTCTGCCTGTCGTGGATACCGCTTTACTCGGTGCTGACGGTCGGCAACGACAAGTGGATGACGCGCGGGCGCCGGTAAATCCGCGGTCCGGCCGGTCCGGAAGTCTTCAACGCCGTTCTCCGATTTTTCGGAGGACGGCTTTTTATATCGCTTTAGCGTAAAAAAACTACCGGCGGAGCCGGTATGTAGCTGAAAAGCTTTAGCTTCAAGCAAAGAGGGAACTCTTGTGCTATAGTAACGGCAGGTTCGCCAACCGCCCGACTATAGAAAGGAGTTCCCCGTGAGTACTGACAATTTATCACACACCAGCTGGAAATGCAAATACCATATCGTATTTGCACCGAAATACCGGCGTCAAGCAGTGTATGGACAACTGAAAAAGGACATCGGGCAGATTCTTCGCCAACTGTGCGATGTCAAGAAAGTTGAGATACTGGAAGCGGAAGCTTGCGCAGATCACATACACATGCTGGTCAGCATCCCTCCGAATATAAGCGTATCTCAGTTTATGGGGTATCTGAAAGGGAAAAGTTCGCTAATGATCTTTGATCGTCATGCCAACCTGAAGTATAAATATGGGAACCGCCACTTTTGGTGTCGCGGATACTATGTCAATACGGCAGGCGCAGATACTCGTGCGATTGCCGCATACATCCAGAATCAGT
>Ga0310696_10001683_pt1 | contig 31443 bp, 23 predicted proteins | sample AusTroGonzalo_MG_4_FD_203885 | JGI IMG/M metagenome (GOLD analysis project Ga0310696, IMG submission 203885) | Bovine rumen microbial communities from tropical cattle in Woodstock, Queensland, Australia - Gonzalo_02 (v2) (version 2) | ecosystem: Host-associated > Mammals > Digestive system >... | reverse complement strand
CCCTGCCATATTGGCGTATTTTTTTGCCGATTCCACATCTTTTTTCTCGGTGTAATAGACCATACACAGGCAATGGATCGTACCGCTCCGCATGTAGTCATCGGTGGATTCCTTCAGAATTCTCTCACCGCATGCAATGATCTCATCAGCGTTTTGGCTTCGATCCGCTGCATTCAAAGCCCACATCAGGTTGTAAAGCACTGACAGCTCGTTTGGGAATTCCTGTTTGGCTTCTTTCCACAGCTTGACACGCTCCGGGCTCTTGCCTTGGCGGAACAGTTCTGAATTCTTTTCTTCGTACGCAAGCAGCTTTTTCTTTTTTTCAATCTCGCCAACGCCTAAAAGATCATCAATGCTTACATTGTAATAGGATGAGATTGCCGGCAAGAGCGTTATGTCGGGATAGCCTTCGCCGCGCTCCCATTTGGAAACCGCCTGAGTGGAAATACAGAGATGATTTGCCAGATTTTCCTGTTTAGTGCCTTTTTCTCTGCGGAGCCGTTTTAATTGCTCACTCAACAAAATATCCATTTTATTTCCTCCCAAATAAGTTAAAAGTAACAAGCGCTTGTTCCAAGGATATTGTAGCAGAAAGCAAGCACATTACAACAAACGCGCTGTTTAATTTGAGTTGATTTAATCAACGAACAGTTGAATAGGCGCTTTCCACTGCAGAAAAGCGCCTTCAGCATATCTTCCGGAGGCATGTCATGCCATCCGGTCAGTCACTCTGATTATTCTGATTTACAGATCCGGGCTGTCATCTTATACGATGGAAAACGTCCGGGTAGAGGTCGAAGCAGCACTTGAATACATCTTCACCAAGCACCGGGGTTCCGCCGAAGTCTACACTTTCGAGCGAAGTGCAAAACGCAAATGCCATATTACCGACCTTGGTACACGTGTGAGAAAAGCTCTTAAGATCGGCGCAGCCTTTGAATGCCCCTTCGGGGATTTCGGTGATGCCTGCAGGAAGTTTGACTTCGGTCACGCGGTCGCACGATGCAAACGCGTATTTTCCGATTGCCGACACATTGGCGGGCAGATTGATTGCGGTCAGTGAACAGCAGGCGTTGAAGGCACGGTCACCGATTTTTTTGAGTGCTTCCGGCAGTTCGGCTTTCTTAAGCGCCAGGCACCACTCAAACGCCGAGTCGGACACAACCTCTATCGTTTCCGGAATTATGATTTCCTCCATATGCGTGCAATACTGAAACGCTGCTTCGCCAACGGACTTAAGAGCCGCACCTTTTACAGTGACGGTTCCGTAGAGATGTGTGTTTGCAAACATTCCGTTCGGTATCGCCTCCGTATCATCACTGAAAACGATTTCCGCCGAATCAAGCCTTCCGAAAGCAGAGTCAACCGAATAACTTCCGTCCGCGCGCTTTTCAGCCGCAAAACTCTTGGCGGCAGCAGGGGTCGCAAACGAGATTTTCTTCAGTGCCGTCAAGCCATCAAACGCTCTGCTTCCGGGCCTTGTTCCGACCTCCGGCAACACAAGTTCCGTCACGGAAGAGCAGCCCGAAAAAGCTTTTTCGCCGAGAGCCTTAATCTTTGCCGGGAAGTCTATTTTTTCAAGAGAAGAGCACCCTTTGAAGGCTTCCGCCCCTATATTTTCGATAGAATTGAACGTGAACGATTCAAGTGCCGTGCAGCCTGCGAACGCGCCATCGTTGACAGTCTCGGCTTTCGGAGTCTCAATCACCTTCAGCAATGCATCGCCGGAGAAGGCGTTCTTGCCGATTTCTTTAACAGATGTGAGGACAGCTTTTTTCAGAGATGTGCAGCCGCTGAATGCATTGTCGGCAACACTTGTGAGGCAAGGTAAATCTATATTCTCAACAGACGAGCACCCCTTAAATGAGTCTTGACCTGCAGCCTGCACCGAATCTGCAGACGGAACCGCTTTCAAAGCCTTGCAGCCCTCAAATGCGCTGTTACCTATTTTTACTATGCCGTGAGCATCGACTGTCTCAAGTGCTGCGCATCCGCGGAATGCCTTGTCTCCAATCTGAGAAATATTCCCCTTAAAGACAACCTCCTTCAAGTTCTCCAGCCCTTCGAAAAACGAATCGCCTGCCTTTCCGTTTTCGACCGTTATCTTAGTCACCTTGTTTTTGGAAAAAGCCGTTCCGAACATTGCCTTAAGCACGGATATAGGAGCCATTTCACCGTCTATCACAACTTCTGAAACGTTTGTCAGTTTCTTGAATGAGCCCTTGGCAATTTCAATGCAGGGAATGGTGACCTTTGTGATTTTTTCGGCGTTGCCGTTCTCATCAAACAGAGTGCTCCAGGTTTTTGATACCTTAAACCCGCCAATTTCAGACGGGACAACAATTTCCGGTCCTTCAAGACTGCACCTAAACAGCTTGGCGGTTGTCTCGCCTGACTCATCGCTGATCAGCGTGTACGACCATCCATCGGCCGTCTTTACCTCGGAAGGATCGGGGCTTTCCTCAGGAGTTGCATCGGGCGTATCTTCCGGGCTGATATCGGTATTACCCGGCTCCGGAGTCCGCTCATCAGGATCGGGCGTCGCTGTAGCCGCAGGAGCAACGTCGGAAGACTTAACACAAGCAGTCAGATTCACCGCAACGGTGAAGGTCATTATAAAGCACAGGACAATGCAGGACACCCTGACAGTTTTTCGGTTTCTAAGCATAATCAAAGCGAGCGCTGCAACGGCGACCATACCTGCCATTCCGAGAAATCCGGCGTTTCCGCCAACGGTCGAACTTTTCGCCTTTTCGTTCCTGATCTCATTCTCCATCATGCGGCGCGTCGCGAAAGAAGTGAATACCCACCGGCCCGTCTCTTCCTGTTTTTCATAAACATATTCGAAAGTTTTTTTCACATTATTTGCAAAAGTGACGCTCATTTCACACTTAACGCATTTGTCCGTGAACTGCGTTATCGTGTACCCGGTTTCGAAGGAATCGTATTCCCCGTTCTCAGAAGGCATTACAATTTCGAATCCGTAATATGTCTGATCTTTCTCATAGTCGAGCTTCACGGAATACGGAGCTGGGAAACCGGTAATAACCTCACTGCTGAAATATTGTTCCAGCAATTTCATGAACGCATCCGGACGCGAGAGACCGCCAATCACGCGCATTCCGGAACCGTCTTCCAAATTATGAAGAGAGTAGTTGATATTTTGATCCTCAATAAAGTTCTGCAGAAATGTATTATCTTCGGCTGATTGGGGCGACCACTCAAGATCCGTATACAAAACTGCAAGTGCCTCTGCCTCTTCAAGGATGTCATAGAACTCATCTTCCGAAAAAGCCGGTGTGTCCGCAAACGATCCCAACTGAAGCATCAGAACCAAACAAAGACTCATGCAAAAGAGAACACATATTTTTTTCATGATTTTAACCTCCATTATGTATCAAGTCATCATTACTCGTTGCTTTTGGCCTAAAAAGAGTGTTTGTGTATCGGGAGCATCCGGAAAACGGGATGCCAACCGCTGAACAGGCTATGTTGCTGCCGGATGACTCGCTGCTATATTTGGCGATATGATTTGATAAAACTCATCCCCGGTATCTGCCGCATTGAGATTTCCACCGTTCTCAATAACCGGTGATTTCAGCAAAACCATAAGGATCGCATAAGGATCAAGCTAACCGTCCGTATTGATTTTTTCAGACAAACTCATTATACTGTATTTCACTTCATATGTCTGCGACTAAATTTCAAAAAGAGTCGCATTACAGTTTATTTTAAAGGTTTACAGAGGATTTCGCCAATGATCAACACCCCCGCTGACGGTTTAACCCGGGACTCTACAAAAAAGACCATTATCGACTCTTATCTCGCATTACTCCACAAGCGCAATGCCGACGTCTGCTCCGTAAAAGATATCTGCGAAAAAGCCGGGATACACAAATCCACTTTTTACAGGCATTTTGACAGCATCAGTGGTCTTCAGCAAAGTATCGTTGCCCGTGTCATGGAACAGCTTGACAAGATTCTGAATGACACGGATTTCTCGGATTTTTTATGCGGCCGCCGCGAATTTCTCCGTAAACTGTCTACTGAAATAAAAACAAACATACTCTTTTACTCAAAGCTCGTTGTCGTAAATCACGACGTAGTGTTTCTCTCGACAATCAAGAGTTCCATATCCCGCAAGCTGAAAGAGGCAACAAAGAAGAATACAAGCATACCTGAGACACGGATCAACATTTTCTTCAACTACGTTGTTTCGGGAACTATTGCTGTTTACAGGGAGTGGATAAGGGGCGGCTGCGCCGAGTCTATCGATGATATTGCAACTGTTCTGGAAGGAATCTCTTCAAACGGATTTGCAAGCATGCTGAATTAAAACCGCCAATGCTTTGGAGCGTTTCCACTTTGATTTCTCCTTTCGGCGAATGGACGCGAATGGCCGCCAACGGAAAAAGAACTTGACAATTCCCTGAAAAAAAGTTATCATTTGCCCGCTCACCGCAAATGAGCGGTTTTGCGGATATGGCGGAATTGGCAGACGCGCACGGTTCAGGTCCGTGTGGGGGCGACTCCATACAGGTTCAAGTCCTGCTATCCGCACCACTAAGCAGCCTCGAGATCAACGTCCCGGGGCTGTTGTTTTTTGCTTGATTGAGAAAGAATTCAAGGTTGACTGAGAGTTCAAGATGAAGTATCATTTCAGTGGATTTTGTATGCATAAGGATTAGAAAAACTACTAATACTTTTCCGTACCAGTCCAATATTAAAGAGGTGACTGTAATTGGATAATTCGAATAAACACTTCTTTCCAGACAAACCATGGCTTCCATCTCCAGATGAATGGAAAAACACATGGAGAGATGACTGGCGAATAATGGGGCAAGAAGGCTACCTACTGGACAAGGTCTTGATTTACATTCAGTTTGACCGTTCTTTATGCATAGAAGATTTTGATAAGTGTGAGTTCTGTTGGAAAGCTTTTGATAAAGATAATACGCAGAATGAATTTGCTTATTTTGAACCAAATAATAGGAGATGGATATGCAAAGATTGTTTTAATGATTTCAAGGATCATTTCCGCTGGACTGTTCACGGTGGAACGGAGAATAGTTAGACGAATTATAAGAACTGAGTGTTTTGGTAAATAACAGAAGTTTTTAGATTGGTGAGATATCTGCTGAAACCGTTATCGCCAAGGTGACGCTACCATCAGGTCCGTGTGGGGGCGACTCCATACAGGTTCAAGTCCTGCTATCCGCACCACAGCCCCGGGGTTTTCCCTCGGGGCTGAAACTTTTTTCGGCATCTGTTCTGTTGCATTTTTCGGCACAGAGCAGTATTTTTCAGGGAAAGAATATGCTACAATTAAGGATGTGGAAAACGATCTGTTTTACTACATAGAGATATTCTACAATCGTAAACGGCTGCACAGCAGCCTAGGCTATATGAGTCCGGTGGCCTACAGATTAAAGAGAATGGGACTCAAAGCAGGATGAAAGAGGTATACATATGGGCATAAAGACCCACTACAAAATACCATACCAGTCCACGCTTGGCTATGAAATGATTAATGTTTTTCTTACACGATAAAAAGGGGGCACATCTTCAAATGATTAATGTATTTAGTCCTCGTTCATTTGAAATTAATAATGACTGTATAATTCTTCATTCCAAAAATAAAATGCTTTTAATTTCTCTAAAAGAATGCGCTCAAAACTACTCTATTGAGAATAAAACTAATTCTTTGTGCGTGGCTACTAGGGACATTACAAGTCTATCATTTATTTTTTATTCTAAACCCAAAACTAAGGTGGTCTTGAGAGATAATCTGTTATGGCATTTGTTTAAAAGGCAATCCGCTGTAAGATTATTTCTTGACTTGGAAAGGGCAATAATTGAATTGGGTTATACAAGTTTTGATTTATCCTAAATAGTGGACTGGTACGGAATAGTATTAGTGGATAATGCGCAGGAAAGATATTCGCTGGCACACATTTTTCACCAAGGGTACACTACCATCAGGTCCGTGTGGGGGCGACTCCATACAGGTTCAAGTCCTGCTATCCGCACCACTAAACAGCCTCGAGATCAACGTCCCGGGGCTGTTGTTTTTTGCTTGATTGAGAAAGAATTCAAGGTTGACTGAGAGTTCAAGATGAAGTATTATTTCAGTGGATTTTGTATGCATAAGGATTAGAAAAACTACTAATAATTTTCCGTACCAGTCCAAGCGAAAACAACAAGAATTATAATCGCAACTATTTTTTACCAACTTTTTTCATGATTCTTCCTCCGGCGGATGAACAAATCCTATTTCTCTATTTTAACATGTTTTTTGGTTGGCCATACTCACGCTTCATGGCCTCCGTAGAAACTACCCACTGTTTTCCATACTTGCAGGCATCTACGCCGTTGACCAGCTTGCCGTAGGCGATCGCCTTGCGCAGTGTGCTTTCGTTCAAGCCCCAAAGCTGGGTGGCGTCGGTAAAAGCCATCAATCCGTCAAAAGGAGTGTCGACAGTCTTCCCATTGGCAAATAACTCGTCGCAGGACAGGTCAAGATCATCATTCCAGATGATACCATACCCGCCAACGTCGACTTCCACGCCGAAAAACAACTCCAGCGAATCCTTTAGAACTAAAAAAGGTTCCCATTTTTCAAACAGCGGCTTTACGTCATATATTTTTGTCACACCCTCCGCAAACTGCACACTCAGGAGATAGTCCGGCAGAGCGTTAACTGCTTTCACTTTGTGAAACATACCATCAACTCCTTATTCGAGGGGAGGTAGAGGCTTGAATTCCTGAGTCTCCCACATATGCAAGAGTTCGTCCTTATGGATAGAGGCCCATTCACGCACCATGGCAAGCGCTTTTGGCGGCAGATAACCTTCCAGCACCTTGCCTGTTTGAAAATCAACTTCAGCCATATCCTCTCCGTAAAGTGCGTGGATATGCGGCGGATTATGGTCCGCTTGCTGGAAATACATACGAATAATGATTCCGTAAAATCTAGACAATACCGGCATAAGAAAACCTCCCTCGACTATTTTTCACACTATAATTATATCACGATACCGTGAAATTGCAAGTGTTTTTTCTGATTTGTTTTGGACTGGTACGGAAAAGTATTAGTGGGTAATACGCATGCTCGATATCCTCAGGCTCATTTTTCACCAAGGTAACGCTACCATCAAGTCCGTATGGGGGCGACTCCATACAGGTTCAAGTACTGCTATCCGCACCACAGCCCCGGGGTTTTTCCTCGGGGCTGATCCTTTTTTTGCATCTATTCTGTTGCATTTTTCGGCACAGAGCAGAGCAGGCGGCAGGCCGGTGTTAAGCAGGCTGCGGGCTCAGGACTTGCCTTTTCCTTTGTACTCCAAGCACATCATTGTCAGGTCGTCGAACTGCTCGGCTTCGCGGACGAAACCGTCAACGGCCTTTCTGACGTTGTCCAGCGTCTCTTTCGGAGCTTCGTCGGGTGCCGCGTTCAGTGCGTCAAGCAGTCTGTCCATGCCGAAGAGCTCCTTGTCCGCATTGGTGGCTTCCGGAACACCGTCAGTGTACAGGAAAACCTTGGAGCCGGGCTGCATTTCGATTTCATACTCTTTGTACTTTGCGCCGTTCATACCGCCAATGACAAAGCCGTGCTTGTCCTTGAATATTTCGAAGCTTCCGTCCGGGCGCTTGACCACGGGGTACTCGTGACCTGCATTGGCGGCAGTGAGCTTGCCGGTTGAGATTTCAAGGATTCCGAGCCAGACGGTGACGAACATCTCCTCGCGGTTGTTGGCGCAGATTGCCAGGTTTGTGTCGTGAAGGATCTGTGCAGGGGACTTGCCCATCTGAGCGTTGTTTGCGAGGATGATCATCGAGGCCATCATGAAGAGAGCCGCGGGAACACCCTTTCCTGAAACGTCAGCGATGAAAATGCACAGGTGATCGTCATCGACAAGGAAGAAGTCGTAGAAATCGCCTCCGACCTCCTTGGCGGGGTCCATAGTGGCGTAAATGTCAAATTCATCGCGCTCCGGGAATGCGGGGTAGATGTTCGGCAGCATGTCGGCCTGGATGCGTGTCGCCAATGACAGCTCGGCACCGATGCGCTCCTTCTCCGCAGTGACCTTTTCGACCTGATCTATGTACTCAAGCGTCTTTCCGGAGAGCATTGCAAACGATTCCGCAAGCACCTGAATCTCGTCACGCGTACGGAATGAGTCATCCATTTTAAACTCCAGGTCGTTGCCGCCAAGGGACTGCACCCTCTTCGTGATTGCGACAAGCGGTTTTACGATTCTGGTCGAAACGAAAACTCCCGATCCTATCGCGATAACAGCCACGATACCTATCAGGACGAAAAACGTCAGTCTCGCGTTCTTCATTCCATCGGCGAATGATGCAACGGCATCACTCTGAATGTCGTTAAACCTTGCCACCATGAAATCCGACGGCTGATCGGCAATGGATTTCGGAACCACGCTCAGGATGGTCCACCCTATGTTCTGAATCGGCGATCCCACGACGTAGTACTCCTGACCGTCAATTTCAATCAGGCATAGGTCCGTGTTCTCCGTAAGGGACTTCTTAATAAATGCCGCCAATTCACCGTTCTCCGACTTTCTGAGGTCCTCTGCCTCACCGGAGGGGCGAACCCTGAAGACGCCCTCTGTCTGGGGTGAGAAAAGGACGTGGCCTTTGTGGTTGATGATGCACACGAAGCTGCCCTTGCGCGCAAGGCTGTTCACGGCTGCGGAAACGTCGTTCAAAAACATGTCGGCGCCTATCACGGCAACGAGCTCTCCGTCAACGTAGACCGGAAGCGAGCACATGATGCTGATTTCGCCCGTGAAAATGTCCGTTGTGACGTCTGTGTAGTGGAGCTTGCCTGTATCGGCTGCGCCGGTGTACCACTGCCTCTCCGTGATCGGGATAGGTATAATGTCGCCGTTTTCGTCAAATTTTGACGATGAGTGGTTGTCTACGAGAAGCATGACTCCTTCCGGGAGAGCGCAGTAGCAGGAGTCCACATTGGCGTCAGCATATACCGCTGACATAAGCTCGGAAAGGTTTCCGATGAGCCCGAGTTTTGCGCTGATCACAGGGTCGTTCAGGTCAATTCCCTCTTCTGTCAGGACCTGAAGGCTCACTTCGCCGTCCTTTTCAAGGTCAGGCAGCTTTACCTCGCGGACCGGGAAACTGTCGGGAGCCGCAAAAAGCTTGCCCGTGTAGTCAGCCACGATTTTAACAACGTTCTCGGCATCACCAAAGACGTCGCCCGCAATGTAGGCCTCCATACGCGTGCTCTGCGTAAGATTCGTATCCAGGACGTTGGCCATAGTCTCCTCGGAGATCGAAGTAATCGACTGCTTCTGCGAGTCGTTCGTTCTGCGAACGAGACCGGTCAGCTGGCCGTACTGGTAGATGATGACGGCAACGAAAGCCGCGGCCATAAGGAGAATTGTGATCACGACCAGGTTGAATACCTTAGTCTGGATACCGCCAATGGTAATACCTTTGAATTTTCTCATGCTCTCACCTGTAACTCAAAAGAGTTTTGCGCCGAAATTTCCGGCACAAACGTATCTCTATTGCCAAATTTACTTCGCTCGTTATTATATATCATTTTCGCGCCGGTTTCAAACCTGAATAGCTGCAAAAGAGCGAAACGTTGTTTCTTTTGAACGATTTCGGGGCGGCGGCAAGGTCACGCATTTACCTTGGCGGCTTGTTTTAATATAATAAGGCTCGGCGGGCAAGTCAGTTGCCCCGCAGAAACGTCGGAGGTTTTGAGATGGCTGAAATGAACGGGTTTTCAATCGTTGACGGCAGTGAGTTCGGCGACAGACAGGCGGCAAACCGCGCGTATCTTGAGCTGATAAACGAGGCGTTCGGCTTTAACGAGGCCGGCGAGGATTTCGCACGCCTGCTGCCGAAGCTTTTCGGGCCGTCGCGCGACCCTGCCTCCTGCACGACTTTCGCGGTTGACAGTTCAGACGGCAGGCTGCTCGCATGCGCCGGCCGCTTTCCCGTGACGTTTTACCTTGGCGATAAACCCGTCAAGGCTTTCGGCATCGGCAACGTCTGCGCCCGCAAAGAGCTCAGAAACATGGGCCTCATGTCACAGGTGATGAAGGCTGCGGTTGAACGGATGATTGAGGACGGCGCCGTGTTCTCGTTTCTCGGGGGCAGCCGCCACCGCTACTCGCACTTCGGTTTTGAGCGCACAGGCGTCGCGTACAAGTTTGACCTGTCCGAAAAAACGCTGAAAAAGCTCGCGGCAGAGGACCTGCCGGCTTACGTGCTGAAGCCTCTTGCGGCTGAGGACGGCGCGGCATTGCGGTTTATTGCCGGGTGCGACTGCCGCCAATGGCGCGCAAACAGAGGCGCGGCAGATATGTTTGACACCCTTTCATCGTGGCACGCCGCGCCCTACGTCCTATATAAAAACAGCAGGCCCTGCGGCTGGGCAGTAATACAAGACGGCCGCAAGGTGACCGAAGCGGTAACGGTCGATCCAACCGATAATTTACCGCTGCTCAGTCTCCTCGGCCGCCTGCATTCACCCTTGACGGTAAGGATACCCGAATATGATATCGGCCTGTTCGACGCGCTTTTGCCCTTGGCGGAAAACTGGCGCACAGGTGCCGACAACTGCTTCAACGTCCTCAACTACAAGGCTCTTCTCTCTGTCATGATGGAGCTGAAAGCGGGCTGCTCAAAGCTTGCCGACGGGTGCCTTGACGTTGTCGTGAACGGGATTGCGCGCACCGAAAGTCTCAGGATTGAGGTCAAAAACGGCAAGCCTTCCGTGTCCGTCCTCTCTGACACCGCCAATGCGCTCAAACTTTCTCACAAAGACGCCATGTGCCTCTTCTTCAACCGCGGCCTCCCGCTCTCGCGCAGCCTCGACCCCGCACCGGCGTCATGGTTCCCTCTGCCCCTTTACGTCAGCTCGCCCGACGACGTGTGACGCAGGGCATCCGGTTTTCAGTTTTCAGTGTCTGCCGCACCCTTTCGTGCGGCTTTTTTCTTCTTCCCGAAAAACACCACCGGCACGGCAAGGCTTACTATGATGACGAACGCCGGAACGTACATGCCCGTATCTCCCGTCTGAGGGTCGGGTACAATCTGACCGGGCGCGTATATTGTTGCCGTGACGCAGCTTGCCTCGGAGGTTCCGCTCTGCCCCGTCGTCCTGTACCAAACGTAGTAGGTGCCTGCTTCGGAAGCTGTCGGAACGGTTTCGCTGAACGCCTCGTCCGGAGGAACCGTCACGCCGTCCCTGCCGAGCGCGTAGATTATCCTCTCGCCCTCTTTTGTCTTGGAGGGCACAATAAGCTGCTGAGCGCTGCCGTTTTCGATCGGGTCGGATGACCTTGGCGGTGTGACGTTCAGTTTTTTCTCGATGGCTTTGCACCAGGCGGCGTTGACCTCGTTGTAGTGGCCGAGCGGTATCATCGACGTGCATTTGAGCAGGGTTGCGGCATTTTTAAGCGCACTCTCAGCGCCAAACGGTTTGCCCTCGGTGTACAGGATCGTTGACGCCAAAATGTTTCTCAGCATCGTGACGTTTTTCCCTAAAAGTAGGGTATCAAAGTGGTTTGCAAGCTGCGCGTCAAACAGCTCGCCGTACTTGCCGGTGTGCTTCTCGACAAGAGGCAAAATGATCGTTTTGAGCGCGGCTGCGAGCTTGGCGTCAGCGGCTTCGTCGATGGTGTCATAATACGCCAATGGAGCTCCGCCGTCGTCCTTTTCCTTCACAAGAAGGGTTTTGACAAGATACGAGACGAGTGAGGACGCGGGCGAACTTCCGAACCCTACCGCATCCGCGAGGTCTTCATTGACGAAACTGAGCGCGGTATATATGAACATTCTCACGGATTTGGCGTCCGTACCTTCTTCGTACGCTTCCGTTCCCTCCTCAGGGCCGTACACGCACGCCTTGAGCAGCGCTTTTACCATATCTTCTTTGGTAGCATCCGGGTCGCTCACAAACTGATGGAGGATAGCTTCAAGCATTGACGCAGCAAAGCCCTCGGTCGGAAGCATGCCCGTGACGGTACCCGTCAATGTGTTGTAAAGGGGCGTCCCCTCGCGGTCCACGATGTATCTGAGCACCGTCTCAAAGACTTCATCCGTCGTAGTGTCAGCCGTTATCTCGGTCTCCGTGATATATGACAGAAGGTCACAGAGCACTGCGCAGGCTGCCCCGTCGTCGGAGGTGTCATTGGCGATACGGTTTTCGGCTTTCAGCCGGTCTCTTCCGTACGTAATATATGTCAGGAGAAGGGGCTCCGCAAGGATGCCTGTCAGACTGTTTATGTCAATGCCCTTGAAGCTGTGGAGCATTCCGTAAAGCCCCGCAACAGCCTGAAGAGTCTCCTCGCCGCCGTTTTGCACATAGTCAACGCTTGTCGGCGCCACGTGCACAAGGCCCTGAATCCGCTGAGCAAGGAACTCCGCCATGTTGAGCTGCTCAGAAGCCGAGGTGTCGTCAACAGGCGCAAGGAGCGCAAAGTCAAACTTCTGCATCCTGAAGTTTCGGAAGTCGCCGCCGCCTACAAATTCATCGTATGCAAAAGGCGCCAACACGCCAAGCTCTTCGAGCATCTCCTCAACAGTCACCGCTCCGTTTGCGTCATAGCTTTCAATCGTGCCGAAATCGGTGTAGCCCCACTCTGCGGGAGGGAGCATCGTAATAAAGTCAAACGGCAGCGGGTAGTTTCTCACGCAGTCGAACACCGGATCGTGCGGGTCGAGCGTACCGTCCTCCGGGTAAACGTAGGCATCGCCCGGAGTGTCATTGGCGTAAATTGCGTCCTCTCTCGCGCCCGAAACGCTGAGGTAAGCCTTCTTTGAAAGGGTGTTTTTTACGGTTTTCGGGGTCGCAAAAGTGTAGCAGTAGACGTTTTCAGGCGTGACCGTGACGTTTTCGAAGTACGAGGCACCGCCGCCCGCGAAGAAGCCGCCAAGCGAATTGGCGATTGCCGCACCCCTCGAATGGCCCGCAATCCAGACCTTGAGGTCGCCCGTAATCCCGTGGCGCTCAAGATACAGCCTGACAAAGCGCAGAATCTCGTCCCTGCCCTGCTTGAACCCGTCGTGGAAGTCGCCCTCGCCGACGTTGAAATTACCGGTCCACTCCTGCTTGTAGCCTGCACTCCTCGGAATGACGGCAAGGAGCGTGTAAGTCTTCCCGTCCGCAACAATCGTCCTGTGCCCCACCGCAGCGGCAGCACTGTTCTCCTGCTTCTCCAGCGTGTAGTACCTGTTCGTCTCAACGTCCGCAAAACCCATACCGCCAAGCATATCAACGATATTTTTCGCGTTCTCCGCCGTATCGTCAACGTTCTCCGGATCAAGCTCATCGCCCCACCTGCTCGCAGACGCAATCGCCGCCTGAGCCGACAACGTCGCAAGATGCGTGCAGCCATCGTACGCCGACCGCATGAAGCACTCGTCCCTATACACGAAACTGTCGCTGCCCTGCAGGTTTATCTCGGTCTCGTTCGACGTGAAGCTGTACAACCCGCCAATGACCGACGGCGCCCACTCCCCGTCCGCAAAAGACTGAAGCGGCAGGCACGCCAAAGCCACCAACGCCGCAACGACCGCGCAAACCGCTTTTTTGCACATTTTCAGCATAATTTTCCCCTCCGTGAGTCTCAGCATAAACGTTTGCCCTCGCGGCGCGCAAACCGCCCCGCGAAGCCCAAAAACACCCGGTTTTCTTTCATCGTGATGCTGCAATAATCTGTCAATGATTATTGCATAGCATGCCGCAGATGTCAAGACCGGGGAGGGGTTGGAGCTATGGTTTAGTTTATAGGAGATTTGTTTTTGATAATATACATTGCTTTTCCTCCTGAGACTGCCCCGCCGGCGATTGCATTGGCGTCAACCAAAGCACCCTGCCGCCAAGGTACGCGGTTGATTTTAGCCGCCAAACTTAAATACAGTTACAATTCCGCCGCCGTGTGGTATAATGCCGGCAGAAACAAGTTGAAAATCTTTTCGGAGGTGAAAATATGAAGAATAAAATCGGCCTGATTATTGCAATCGCCGCGCTCTGCGTCTCCGTAGCATGCGCTATTGTGTGCTGCGTCGTGCTTTCCGGCAACACCAAACCCGCCAAGGGCGACGGGGACCTGCAGTACGTTCTGTACCTCGGGACCAACGACAAGGACACCAACAAGCCTGTCTACGCGCCCGAAGACGCCAAGGAAGTCCTCAAGGACATTCTCATTTCCCACATGGGCGGCTACACGATTCAGGAGGCAAACGGCGGCTGGATCAGTGACGACGGGACGGAATATCAGGAGTACACGCTCGTGATCTACCTGAGCGACACTGACGCCAATGCGGTTCACGCGCTCTGCGACGAGCTCATCAAAAAGTTCAACCAGTCATCGGTGCTGATACAGATGAACAAAACAACCACGGAGTTTTATTCCGGAGCAAATTAATTGCTAAAAGCCCGGGCCGCGAGGCCCGGGGTTTTAGCTATATAGCCTTGATAACACGGGCGGGGTTTCCGCCGACCATTACATTGGCGGCAACGTCTTTCGTTACGACCGCCCCTGCCGCAACGACCGCGTTTTCACCTATCGTCACACCCGGGCAGATGATTGCGCCCGCACAGATCCACGCATTCTTTTTGACGGTCACTTTCCCGAAATGGTAGAGATTCATCCTGTCATACAGGTCGTGGTCGACCGTCAGAATTCTAACGTCGGGGCCGATCAGAACGTTGTCCTCAAGCTCAACCTTGCCGGCTGAAAAAATCGTGGCGCCCTTGTTTATGGTGACGTTTTTGCCGATGAAAAGCCTGCAGCCGCAGTCGCAGTAGAAAGGCGACACGACTGACACGCTGCTGTCAAGGCAGTAGCCCGTAAGTTCATCCAGCAGGCCTTTGTAGTCAGGATCGGTCGGTTTCTTGGCGGATATCGAAAGGCACAGCGCGTGCGAGCGGATCATTTCTTTTTCCGCGTCGCGAAAGAGAGGGTTGTCCTTCCTGATCGAGCCTTCTTCATCGATAACGTCATATACCGTCTTGTTTGTCTTGTCGTTCATTTTTCCCTATTTTTCCGTGTCAATAAGCACTGCCCTGCAGGGCGAGCCGTCTGCGCCCGAAAGGTTCAGCGGCGCCGCGCTCAGCAGATATACGCCCTCAGGTACAGCCGCAAGTCGTATGCCTTCGAGCAGTACAACGCCGGCGCCGAGGAGGATGAGGTGGACTTCCATTGGCGTGTTCTCCGGGCCGACGGTCTGGGACTCGTTGCCGAGAAGCAAAATGCCTTCTGAGGCAAACACTTTCGCGGCTTCAGGCGAGACTTCGGCGTCGCCTTTTATGAGAATTCTTCCGGCGGCTTCAGCGTTTTGCCTGCGCGCGTTTTCGAGCATTTTTGCGGCATCTTCGCCTGTCACAATCCCGCTGTGCCCGGCAACGTAAGCCATGCCCACAAAGTTTTCCAAATCCACACCGTCAACGGTTTTCCCGTCCCCGAAAAAGTGGAACGGCGCGTCGACGTGCGTACCGTTGTGGGCGCACATACTGAAGGCCGTCAGATTGCAGACGTCGCCCTTCTCCGTCGAGCTGAGCACCTTTTTCTCCGGCGCGGGGTCGCCCGGATAGACGCAGCAGCCGAAAACCTCCTGCGAAATGTCGTAAATCTTCATCGTTTCCCTTCCTCCGCACTCCGCGAAAGCTCGAGCCTGACCAGGTACTCCACGGTGCCCTCTTCGAACTTTTTTTCATTGGCGGCAAGGAAGCCGTGCTTAGCGTAAAACCTTATCGCGTCCGTGTTCTTCTCAAGCGCCCACAGGTACGTCACCTGGTAGTTCTGCTTCGCGTACTCGATCAGCGCCGCGCCGACCCCCTGATTTTGGAAGAAATAATCCACGTAGAGCTCGACAATCTCATTGCCGCCAATGCGAATCATCCCCTTCACAATCCCGTCGTCGTAAACCAGTATGTTGTCCAGGATCTCCGGCTTCACGTACTTCTCCGCAACGCGCAGCACCTGCAGCTCGCCGAAAGAATAGCTGTCGTCCTGAAAGATCGGCCTGTACTTCATGCGCTTCACGAACACGAGGATCTCGGCAATTCTCGAAAGGTCATCCTTCCGCGCCTTCCTGATGTTGTGCTTTTTGACGGCCTGCGCCATCGTTTCATTGGCGTCTTCATCCCAAACCGTCCGCTCCGGCCCGAGGGTCCCGTACATCGTATTCTCGAAAGAATAGGTCATTTTTGCAGTCTTAATCAGCCGCTCGTTCTCAACGTCATCAGCGAACCCGCCAAGGCGATCGAAAACCTCCCTCGTGATCTCATAGTTGTACTGCTCGCGCCCCTCACGGCTCGTGTAAATAATCTCGGCAAAACAGCGCCCCGTCTCCGGGTCGAAGTACGCCGTCCAGCAGTTGCCTTGCTTTTTTGTTTCCATGGTGTTTTCCTGTTAATCGCGGTAATCCGTCAAAAAACGAGCAGATCCTCTGCCGTTATCACCGCCTGTATGTCACCGGAATAGGCATTAGGCGCAATTCCGTATGGTGATATGACGGTTGTGTGGAGAGCATATTTTGTCTTCGTCACTTTTTGGAAGTCGGAAAGCTTCCGCGCCATGGCGCGTACAAATGCCGCGTCAGCAAGATATTCTGTTTCTGAATACTTCATCTCGCATATGTTTATCACCTGATCTTTTCTGACAATCAGCAGATCAATCTGCGACCCGAAGACACCGTTATCATCATCTGCGGCGCACTGCCAGGAGTTGACTTCTGTCTGAACACCGGATACTCCAAGCGAAGCCTTGATTTGCGGAATATGCTCCAGGCAGACCCGTTCGAATGCAACTCCGCACCATGCGTTCAGTTCCGGCGTGTTAATCCTGTTTTTCCAATAGTTCTCGTCGAAAGTGCGATTTCTGATAAACTTGAAATAGAACAGTGTGTAGTTGTCGATCAGCTGATACAGACAGTTTCGTTGACGGAAACCGAACGGGATATACTTCCTGATGAAACCGGAACTTTCCAGTTCCTCAAGTTTACGGGAAAAATTGCCGGAGCTGTCAATTCCGGCTTTTTTACTGATTTCGGCGCGAGTAACTCCCTTATTCGCAGAACTCATTGCCTCAATGATCTTCATGTACGGTTCCGGTTTACTGAAGAGCGCACTGTAGAGATTTGTATACTCGTTCCCGAGCGGCGCGTTCTCGGCAAAGAATAAATCATCGATGTTCTGCGGCAGGCTCTTTCCTTTTTTCAAAAGACTCCAATAATAGGGAACTCCTCCCATAATCATGTAGCATTGAAGCAGCTGATGAATACTGAACGCTATGCCGCGCGATTCGAGATAACTTTGACACTCTTTGAGTGTAAACGGTTTTAGATTTATCTGCGCCGTAAGACGGTTATGGAGACCGCCCTTGGAATTCACAATGTTCTCAATCATCCAGTAAGTCGCAGAAGCGCACACAATAAGGATGATATCTTTTTCTTTTCTTGCCGTCGCAAAGCCATTCCAAAAACTCTCCAGAGCAGAGATTAAGCCGCTGTCTTTCGTATCCATCCAGGACAATTCATCAATGAAAATAACCTTCTTCTTTTCTTTTGAGCTAATCACAACCTCTTTCAGGCGGTTAAAGGCATCGTTCCATGTTTTTAAAGGTTCTTCACATTTAAGGCCTGCCGCTTCCAGAGACTCAGCAAATTTATTCAACTGTGCCTGCTTTTGTTCGGAAACAGGGATGGAGTTGTTGCTGATGCCGGTATGCTGAAACGTGAACCGGTGTTCGAAGCTCTCACGAACGAGATACGTCTTGCCGATTCTTCTTCTCCCAAATACCGCTGCGAACTGCGGCTCCTCCTCCGATATCAAAGAACGGAGCAGTTTTGATTCTTCTTTTCTTCCGATCATTTTTCCAAAACCTCCATTTTTTACATAGTTGTGGAAATTTACTCGCACTGTCATTATAGTCCAAACACGCCGGTTTGGCAAACAAAATTTCCGGAAGTACCATTTTTTTGGCACTTCCGGAAATTTAGTCGTCTTAACCGGTTCGCATTGGCGGCAGCTTTGTATTGTGTTGTGCAGCCAAAATTGGTACAATATATTTGAAATGGATTAAGATGCTTGAACGATATTGGCGATCACTGTATGTTCACTGTATGTTCGGAAGAAACCGCCAAGGCAAGTCAGTTCATCACACGGAGGAGTACTATGGAACACCTGTTTTTATGCCCGAAATGCAAGTCAAAAACCCCGCTGCCGCGCTGCAAAAGCTGCGGATACGAGATACCTTTTGAGGACTCGATTTACCGGTTCTGCAACGATGCCCCGGTGAAGCTTGACGGAGACAAGAAGTACATTGGTTACGATAATATAGGCGAAAACTTCGAACCTGAAGTTACGTTCTGGGACGCGAACAACACCGAGCGCTACGGCGTTTATGCCGCCTGCGCTGATACTGTCGCCAAGAAATTCGGCACGCACATCACCGTCCTCGACCTTGGCGCCGGCCTTGGCACCGCCTCCATCCCTCTTGCCAAAAACGGAATCTACACTGTCGCGGCAGACATCTCGGCTGTCATGCTCGCAACTGCCGCCAAGCGCTCAAAAGGCCTTTACGACAACCTCATTCTCGCGCAGATGAACGCCTACGACATAATGCTTCCCGACAACAGCATGGATATTGTGGTTGAAAACGCCATGATTCACCTTGTCGATGAGCCCGAGCTTGTCATCAGGGAGATTGCCCGCGTCCTTAAACCCGGCGGAAAACTCATCAGATACAGCTCTCTCGGTCTGCCCGTCACGGAGGAGGAGGCGAAGCAAAACGCGTATTGCAACGCCGTCCTGTCCGACATCAGCAGCCATTTCCACAATTATCTCGACAGCCACGATTACAAAAGCGCGGCCTTCAACGTCGATTACAATTCGGTCCTGCTGCAGTACTTTGAGCGCCCCTACAACGAGCAGGCCGAGGGCTTCGAAGAAGTATTCACCGAGAAAATGAAGTTCAGATTACACAGGCTCAGAACGGGAGCCCACTCCGATTTCCAGGGAACACGCCAAGAACTCCTCGCCGCCGCCTGGCAGGCCACCGACTCATATGCCCGCCAAAAATACGGGAACGACTACGCCGACATCAAAGGCTTCTCAAGGTACGGCGCTGTTCTGAACATCTACACCGTTAAAAAATGACCTCAGCCCGGTCTGTTCAGCCGTTGACAAGCAGAACTGCCCGGATATCCGGAACAGCATAATCCCCCTTCTGATCCCTCCGAGCACGGTGAAAGTCGTAACGTGAGACAGCGACGTCGAGAAGGAATGGAGAGTCATTCTGATCAGCCGAAAAGTCCGCGCTTCTTATATGCTTCGGATTCGACCGACAGGAACGTATAACCTGTGTCAGCAATCGCCTTTTCGAGTTTTGCGGCATCCACCGGTTCATCAGTCAGGAAAGACGCTTCCTTGCGGGTTCGTGACGCCTTGACTTTTTTTGCGTCAGGAAACGCGCGCCTTATCGTGTCGCAGATATGCGCCTCGCACATTCCGCACATCATACCCTCAATCTTCACGGTCACTTTATTCATATAGTCTCCTTTAGTTAGCGCAGCTAACTCGTTTCACTAAAATCAAGGGCTTACGCCCCTGGTTTTGTTTTATTCTGCGTTTTTAAGGGCCTCGACCATGTCGATCTTCCTGTTCTTCCGTGCAACCATCCAGCCGACAAGGAGCGAAACGCCGAAGGTCAGCAGAATCGAAACCGAATAGGTCAACGGTCCGAGCATCAGTTTCATTTCGTACTCACCCGCAAGCGCGGTCAGCATCCAGTGAAGCGTTCCGAGTCCCGCCGGAAGACCGAGGATCACGCCGATCACGGTCAGCCAGACGTTCTGCGAAATCAGCAGTTGTCCGATTTTTTTGCTTCTGAAGCCGAGCACCTTAAGCGTTGCAAGCTCGCGGGAGCGTTCGACATAGCTCATGATTCCGAGGTTATAGAGCACAACGATTCCGAGGATCACGGCGGCGACGATAAGGATCAGCACCATGCTGTCCATAATCTTGACAAATTTTGCAAAACTATCCATCAACTGCCGTTTGTCCTGCTTGCCGGAGATCAGTTCTGACGAAGGTATCTCGCTTGAATCCTTGTTCGTATAAACGGCGGATACGCTGTATTTGATTCCGAGCTCATTGGCGAGTTTGTCGGTCATAGTAACGCTTTCGGTCATGATTGAGCGGTTATAGCCGACTACTTTAACGCGATACGTTTCCTCGCCGCCGTAAGGTGAAAACTCGATGTACTCGCCAATGTTCGCTTTGCCGGCAAGCCGCAGGCAGAGATACACGCCGTCGTCTTTCAAATCTATTTTTTTATTATTTTCATCTATGACGCTGAATCTGCCGTTTTCGTTGTGGACTATATCGAGCGTCGCGGTGTAGCCGTCGATGCTGATGCCGGAATAACTCTCCCAGTCGCCGTCGAGATCGGCGATAAGCTGATCTACCTTTTCGCGTTCGGTATTCTCAACAATGTTTACTTTCGTCGTATAGTGAGAAACTCCGTTGTCGAGCAGATCAAGGAAACCCGCCATCGTGTCGCGCATACCGAGTCCACCGACAAGCAGGATCATGCAACCGATAATGCCGACGAGTGTCATTGCAAAGCGGCTCTTATGACGCATCAGGTCGCGCAGGTTCCATTTCGTAGCGAAACTCATTTTTGAAAAGAACGGCAGCTTTTCGAGGATGGATTTCTTCATCTTCTTCGGGGTGTACGGACGAAGCGCGTCCGCCGCCGTGCCGCGAAGCTGGGCGCGTACAGACAGGAAACTGATGAGCGCAAGGAGCAGAACCGTTCCCGCGATTACGGGATAACAGAACGCGGGCGTCGCAGCCGACCAGTCGGGCATATCGAAGTAGGTGCCCATCATGCCGTTCTCGCTCATGACCGCTTTACAGACGAAGTAGCCAAGTACTCCGCCGAGTGTCGAGCCGATAATACCGATGAACAGACCATAGAACGAATAGTGCAGCAGTATCGTGCGGTTTTTGAAGCCGAGCGCCTTGAGCACGCCAATCTGCGTCTTTTCCTGCGTGGCGATGCGGTGCATCGTCGTTACCATCGTCAGGATGGCGATTGCGAGGAAGAGCACCGGCAGGATGGAACCCATCGCCTTGCCCTCGGTCGCCTCGCCCATCGCCTCCTTATACACGGTGTGATCATCCTTTGATACGACCATCAGCGTTTTGCCGAGTTTTTCCTTAACAGCGTCTTCAAGTTCGGATTTTTCCAGACCTGACATCAGATTGATCTGCGGGAATGCCTTGGCGGTCGCTTCGTCAAGCACCTCATCGGTCAGCATCTTTTCCGCCTGCTCATTTATCATTTCAGCCGAAACGCCTGCTTTTTTCAGATCGTCTTTAATGGTAATCAGAGCCTTCTCGCGTATTATCGAACTCAACTTTGCGGGAGATATGTACGCGTAGCCGAACGTATTGAAATCGGGCATTACCTGATTGCTGTCGGCAAGGCAAATCATATGCTCGCCGGATTTGATAAGTCCGACGACCTTGCCCTCAATATCGAGCCCCTGAAATTCAAGCGTCAGCGTGTCGCCAATCTTAATGCCGTTGAGTTTCGCAAATTTGTCGGACAGCCAGATACCGTCTCCGTTTTCGTCATATCCGGCACCGTCCATCAGCGTAAACTGTGATACGGTATAGTTTTCCGAAACGTCGAGCGCGAGCGCTTTCTTGCTGTCTCCCTTGAGCTCAAGATTTACCGAAAGATATCTCGTTGCCGCATCTATTCCGTCTATCGAGGCGATCTTTTCAAAATCATCCTTTGTAAAACCGGTTTCCGAATACAAACGGTAGTCGGCGTATTTTGTTTGTTCAAAGAAGTTCCCGACGTCGTATTCGATGGTCTTCCATTCCATATTGAAGCCGAGGAAAATGCCGATTCCCAGCGTCATCATAATGATCATCGAAATGAACTGTGCCTTGTATCTCCATGCGGTGCGGAGCATTTTACGAAGAAGCATCACCACTCCACCTCGTCAGCGGAAAGAGGATTTTCCTGCTCGATTACCTCGCGGATCTTTCCGTTCTTGACGCGGATCACAACGTCCGCCATTTTTGCGATATTTTGATTATGCGTGACGATGACTATCGTCTTGCCGTAATTTTTCGCCATATCAAGCAGAAGTTTCAGCACCATTACGCCTGTCTCAGAATCGAGCGCGCCCGTCGGCTCGTCGCAGAGCAGGATCTTCGGATTCTTACACAACGCACGGGCAATTGAGATCCGCTGCTGTTCGCCGCCCGACAGTTCAGACGGGAAGTTGTTCAAGTGGTCGAGAAGTCCGACCTTGTCGATCATATCCTTCGCGCCAAGCGCGTTTTTCGAGATCTCGGAAACGAGCTTGACATTCTCGTATACAGTCAGCGTAGGTATCAGGTTGTAGAACTGGAAAACGAAGCCGACCGTCGTCGCACGGTAGTCGGCAAGTTCGTTGTCGGTCAGCTTCGAGATATCCGCTCCGGAAACGGTGATCGTCCCCTCGGTCGGACTGTCTAACCCTCCAAGGAGATTCAAAAGCGTGCTTTTTCCCGCGCCGGAAGGTCCGAGAATAACGACAAACTTGCCTTCGTCGAGCGTGAAGCTGACGTGATCGAGAGCGCGCAGCTCGTGATCGCCGCTTGTATAGACTCTTGAAACGTTGTCAAATTGTACGATAGACATGATATACCTCCGATGTATTATCCAAGCACCACGTCGAGCGCCGTGCCTAAAGGCTGAATCATTATTCCCAATAAAACGTCGGTCACAACTATCATTTCCACCTCCAAATCAGTGTAAAAGACGCAGTGAATTTTATTGAGTTAGCTTACGCTAACTGCCTTTTCTTTTTTAAAGGATCAACCGGTATTTCGGTGATCCGTAAAAAAGCTCTTATTATGCCCGGCAGTTAGCCGCCGCTAACTATCGTATCACTGTTTAACATTTTCGTCAAGCGGGTTTGCCTATATCTCTAAAGGTTTTTTGCAGTCTGTTTTTTGCAGTCCGTATCCGGATAAGAGCCGCCAAAACCGAGATGCGATACATTTGCGGAGTACAAACCGCGTATTTTGAAAAAGCGAGAAAAACGGCAATAAACGCAGAAAATCTGTTGATCTGCCGAAAATGATAAGTCATGCAGTTACGATAACAGATAAAAAAGTGAAAACCCGGTTGTTTCCGGGTTTTCGAAGGACAGTCTATTGAGAGCCCCGATCAATACGAAATATACAGATCGTTCAGCGCCGTGTTGACTTTTTCGCCGTAAGGCAGCGCGGAGTGCGTGATAATCGCAACCCCTCGGTCGTTCTGCGCGTATCTGAGGCCGGCAATATGCGCAACGGCGTTCAGCGGCACGTATAATACGGTGTCTTTCACGTATGGCGCGACAGGTATCCGGTACGTGTCGTTATTGCATTTAACTTCATTATTGCCATCCTCAAATGTGAAAGTCTTGTTCCCATACGTAACAACTGCAGTGCCGCCGGAAACGCTCACTGACATATCCTTGATGACGCCAAGCGAAGCGGCGGGGACAAACAGCCGGTTCTTGTGCATTTCAGGAAGCACCGCCGTATCCGAAGCGTAAACGTTGACGACCTTTCCGCCGGATAACGCGTACGGCCTGTTTGCCGCAAACGAAGCACCGTTGCCGACAACGGCCTTTACATTATCGGTGAGCTGCGTTTCCTTGGAAGCATCTCTGTAAGCGTAGTTGAAACGTGCATTCGGCGCAGCGTCGCCCAGATCCAGGAACTGCATGATTTCTCCGGTCTCGGTAGAGTTGTCCGCCCATTTGAAGTCAAAATTGCTGCTCAGTCCGCAGGTTTTATCGTCCAGTTTGATCACGACGTAATTATCGCCAATGAATACCTCACCGCTGCCGATCTTATCGGTCTCCCACGAATTGTTTTTGAACTTCTCGACCGAGCCGTTGTCGCGGTTGACGATGAGGTCGTAACCGTACCAGCCGGTCCTGCTGTCGCAGTCCGTATTGATGAAGAGATTCATCCAGTTGCCGCCCGCCGGCGCCGTAATACTGTCCGCACAGACGGCCAGGAAATACGTGCTGCCGCCCGCCCTCGAGACCTTGGCGGAAACGATATCATTCCTTCCGCTGTCGTTCTTGTAGCTTACCAGTCCGCCGATTCCGAGCGAATCGCGGTGAAGCGTGTCGCCCGTCGTATCGCGGTATTCAGGCCGGACGTCTGCCCATTGACCGAGCCCTCCGTCCAGCGTTATTTCGTGCTGCCCGGATGCTGCAGGAGCACTGCGTCCGCCTTTGAAAGCGCGCAGAAATGCGGCTAACTGATAGTAGTAGTTATCGCCGAATCCGCCCTTCATCGGCTCGATGTCGCGGCTGAATTCCGGATTGAAGCAGTCAACGTAAAAACTATCGGACCACGAAATATACGTGTGTGCTATTGTCGGATGTCCCGTACCGTCCCAGCGCCCGGCTGTCCACTCGTTCCATTCGTTGATAAGTACGACGTACGGATCGACCTCAGCGGCGCGCTCCATCTGCTCCGCAAAAAGCAGTCCCTGCCCCGTCGTTTCAAGATTGAACTGAAAATAGTCCTTCTTTCCGTCGGGCAGCGTGCTGACTTCAGGCTGTTTGCCGTTCGAGAAGCTTCTGCCCATGCTCGTGTTGGCCAGGATACCGGCGGAAATGGATATTTCCTCGACCGCGTTTTCCTTTTTCGAGTTATAGGAAGCGATCTGAGGCGTCTCGTACATCCACGTCCAGTAATCTTTCCCGTCTTTTATGTTTTCCCGGAGCGCCCAGCAGCGGCGCCAGGTGAAGTTCTCGTCGGCAATCTTTCTGGATTCCTCAGACAGATTCGTTAAATTGCCAAGAATAAGCGGCTTGCCGTCGTACATGACGTATAGATCCCGGTATTGACCGGTAGAATAAACGTCTTCCCAGAGGTCAAGAAACACGTTCTCGACCAGGCTGACGTTGTCCGCCAAGAAGAAACAGATGTCGGGCGTATCAAGCCCCTCCTTCCGCATCATTTCATATTCTTTCATTATCGCCCGGTAGCTCGTCGTCTGCGAATTTCCGTTCGTGACGTCAAGGAATATGAAATCCACGCCTATATCCGAAAGCATCGACGCATGCTTCCTGATTATCCAGCGATCGTTCGTCAGATAATACCCGAAATACGGCTCGCCCCAGTAGTGGCCCCAGCCCTCCGGCCCCTTGGTGTAGGCTTTTTTGACCGCTTCAAAACCGCCATCCAGATAGAGCTTGTTGTGATCGTATATTATCTGGTCGGAGAATGTCACACTGGTCGGCGTGAACCAGATCTGATAAAACATTCCGACAAGCTTGTCGCGCGGCGCGGCGGTACCGTCAACAACGGCTCTGCCAAGGTCGTCTGCGGCGACCCAGGTATCGGAATACAGGTCTCGCAGCAGCGTTATATCTGCAGGGTAATACGGTTCGGAAACAGATTCGGTCCATTTGATCTCGACATTGTCAATAAACGCGCTTCCAGAATTGCCACCGCTCGACCAAAGCGCGAAATAGCCTTTGGCGTCAATATCATAAGTAAATTTCGCTTTGATTTTAGTTTTATCTTTCACGTCTTTAACGGAGACGTTTTTCCCTTCTTCGATCACGGCGGTGAACAGCGGCTGAAATTCACCGTCTTTCAGCACTTCGAAAGTAATAACGTTGTTTTTCGTATCATCGGTCACTCTGACGCGCTGAGTTTTTGAAAAATCGACGTCGACCTTGAATGATTTTACGGTAGGCCAGGTGTCGATTATACCGACCCTGTTGTTGTGAAATAAGAACCAGATGCCGTTAGTCCCGACCGCGGCAAACTGATTGCCGTATTCCGGCAGCCTGAGACCGATATATTCGGAAACGTTTTCAGTATCGTTTTTTCTGTTTGCATTGACATCCCATTCCGCGGTGAAAACGTCAGCTTTTATCTTGTGCTTTGAGGCGAAGTAAGCGTGATTGCTCTTGCTCATGAACACACCGTCTGCGAGCGTGCCCTCGGCGTTTACGTACCAGTCGGGATCGTTGGCTTTTATTTTCTGCTCAAAATCCTGGCTGTATGAATAACTCTCGGGTTCCGGTATTTCCACGGTGTTCTGACCGTCATTTTCCGTTATGCCGTCATCAAAATCGTAGACCTTTCCCGGTTCGTCCGGGCGGTCCTTTCCCGCTCCGTTACAACCGGAAAGAATCACGATTACGATACTCAAAATCAGACAGAAAACCGCTCGCATCCGTTTTTTCATTGTATTTCTCCTTTATACAACATTGCATCTTTATTTTATGGTATGATGATTGCAATTACAATTGCAAAACTGGGCACTGACATTGCAATTACAATATCAATTCATTATAATGGCTCCGGAGGCTGAATGAAATGGAAATATGCGGAATATACACGGTACATAAAGATGAGAAGATTGCGGACAATTTTTCGTATCCGGTCCACAGCCACACCTCGCATGAAATACTTGTCGTGACAAAGGGCAACTGCGGCATCGTTATAGGAGATACCGAATATGCACTTGGCGGCAACGACGTCGCATTTATATTTGAAAACGAATCACACGGTCTTCTGATACACGAAGCGCCGTTTGAATTTTATGCGGTGCAGTTCGTACCCAAAGCGTATAAAAGCGCGGAACTGGACGGCATGCTTTCCGGGCTCATCGGACTATGCAAAAACAAAAGCGGCGCCGTACTTACTGTAGACGAAACAGTCTGCCCGACTGTAGTTTCGTGTATGCGTCGTATCTGTGACGAACGTTCCGACACGGATAAAGACATGTACTTTACGTACATCCGCGCAATCCTTTACGAACTCGGTCACAACGCCGTGCGAAAATCCGGTATCGCTTTCGAGCACAAAAGCAAAAAGAACAGCGGCGCGGAACTTTTGAACTCCGTTATCGATTACATAGGTGATAATCTCAACATGATATCGGATTTAACGTTTATCCAATCTGTGTTTCATTACAGCAATTCGCGCGTCAACCGGATCTTCCGCGATACTCTCGGCATATCAGTGTGGCAATACGTAATCACGAAAAAACTCGATCTGGCGTACAATCTCATAGCGGCAGGATACAGCGCCAGGACCGCGGCATCAAGATGCGGTTTCGGAGATTATTCGGTATTCTACAAATCTTTCGTCAAACATTTTAAGATCTCCCCCTCCGCCGTAAAACGTGAAACGCGCCCTTCCTAAGCTATTTAAAACGGCGCCAGAAATAAACCAACAGTTGGAAAATTCGACCAAAAACCAACAGAGAGCTCATTGTGTTAATGTTGCTTCGTTGATATTATTATGTCAGAACGAGCGCCCGTTACTATTTCAACAGGAGTGATGAAAATGGAATTTAGCTTTGGAAAGAAAATAAAAGAATTGAGGTTTGCTAAAGATGTTACACAGGACCAGCTCGCTCAGCATTTGATGATATCGCCCCAGGCAGTCAGCAAGTGGGAGCGGGAAACCGGATACCCGGACATCATGATGCTGCCCCGAATTGCCGCGTTTTTCGATGTAACCGTTGATGAGCTTCTTGGAACCGGGGAAGAGATCAGACGCGGGAAAATCGAAAAATGGGAAAAGGAAGCCGAAGAATATTGGCATACAGGACAGATGGAAAAGAACTTAGCGCTTTGGAAAAACGCATACAGCGAGTACCCGAACGATCCGGATGTTGTTTATAACTACATGTATGCGTTGAATGTGCTCTGGCGTGTCGACGAAGATCCTTCAAAAAAAGAAAAATTCTTTGAACTTGCCGAGTGGCTGCTCCAAAAAGGTCCAAACGAGGATTCGCGTAATTCTGCCAGACAGGTGCTGTGTTTCGCAAATGTGCTGCTTGGCGATAACGAAAAGGCCAGAAAGTATGCGGAAGAGGCCGGCGGTTATGAAAGCGATTTCCTGCTTTCCCATGTTCTCGAGGGAGAAGAACGGATTGAGCATGGCCAAGGGCTGATTTTGCAGCTTATAACTGACGCAGCACGTGAAATCGATAGGATTGCCGACAGCTATCCGCACAATGAGGCCATCGAGGTTTGGAAATACGTTATCGGACTCTTTAAAGGACTGTTTTCCAAGGGTGATTTCGGTTTTTACTATTTGCGGATGAACGAATACTCCGGGAGACTTTCGCGAAGATATGCCATGAACGGCGAGCGGGAACAGTGCCTTGAGGAGCTGAAGAATTCGGTTGAATATCTCAAAGCTTTTCTGGAATGGGATAAGGGAAGCGAGAAAGAAAAGCATACATCGCTGCTTCTGAACAGGCTTGAAATGTCGCGTCGTTATACCAATACATCAGGCAGACCCATGAGTACACAAACGATGGAAGATATTAAGCGTCAATGTTACGACCCCTACCGGGAGGACCCTGAATTCATACGCATCAAAAGCGAGCTTGAAGCTATACACAATGAAGAAATAAACAAATAATTATTTGATGGACTGGGCGGGGAACAATCCCCGCCTTGATTTGAATTCAACTTTTTTTGTATTTTTCGATCGTCGCTTTATACGTGTCATTTTCAAGCAATTTTACGTTTCGTGGATTCTTCCACGATAACGCGCTATTCACACAGTAAGAAAGAAGATCGTCTGTGCCGTGACTTTTTACACACGCATCGAGCAACGGTTTGTCTGCTTTTGACATCTCCTGTAGTTTTGAGACGGCTAAAAGATACTTGTCGGTGATCCTGATGATATCTTCTTCTTTCCCCCCGCGGAACTCCCGGGCAATCAGGTCATTTTGAAGTCTTCCGAAAGCGACATAAGCCTGTTCGACAAGATACGCATCTTCAAGCTCGCAGCCAAGCCGGTATGCACCATCTGCAATCTTTTCAACCTTTTTCACCATCGTTTCATAAGAAATCTCTGAATCATAGAAATACGACTTTACGAGTTTATCTGCGGCAAATTTGGTAAGCTCATACATATTGCGTTTTGCCCAATACAAAAACTCAGCTCTGTCTTTTGTAAAAAGTTGTTCGTTCATCTGCCCCGATGAGAAATACCAGCCACCGAATTTCTCGCTGTGGATTTTCAAAGCTTCATCGGTTTTGCCCTCCGCATGCATCAGTATCGCCTTCATTTTCCACGCGCCGAGGCAAAGCTGAACGTCGTTACAGCCCTCGATTATCTTATTGCATATCGGTTCAATCTCGTCCTTGCATTTACGCGCGGTCTGAAGATCCGGTTCCGCGTCGTCGACTCCGAGCGACCACATGTAAAAGTACATTATCCGATAGTCGTTCGGGTAGTCTTTATAGGCTTTCGCGATTATCCGGCTGTCATAGTTTTTGCGGTATTCCTTTATGGCGTTTTCTATTTCTTCGTTCACCTTTTCTTTGTCGTAACCAATAAGCTCGTCAAGTGTAATACCGAAATAGAATGCAAGCGGTTGGAGCAAAGTGATGTCGGGATAGGTTTCGTTCCTTTCCCACTTGCTGACCGCAGCACAGGTGACGTTCATCGCCTCGGATAATTGCTCTTGCGTTATGCCTTTTTCCATGCGCAGGCGTTTGATGTTTGCACCTATCGTGATTTTCATATTAACCTCCGTTTAAAATTTATTGAAACGGCGCCTGTTTCTGATACCATTATAGTAAGAAAAAAGGAATAGTAAAGAGAATGGTAGGAAACCTTTAATTAACTGAAAGTTAATTTTATTGAGCTACGCTACATAGTTCTTTCGAAGAGCTTTTAAATATTCTGCAGACTGTCACGGCGTTTTGGTATACATAAACACTGAAAACCCGTGTTTTCAGCAGTTCAGATCCGGATAAGAGCCCCAAAAGCCGAAACGAGATCCATTTGTGGAATACAAACTACGATTCTTGAAAAAGCGAGAAAAACGGCGAAAAACGAAGAAAACCTATTAGGATCCTTAAACATGGAGGCACCGCTCGATACCGCATCCGCTCCATCTCGCCCGCTCCGTCGCTGCTCCTTTCCCCACAAAGTCTCCCGACTTTGCGGGGGCCCCTTGATAAGATTCCTTGGAACCTCACCTCCAACGCAAACAGGTCCCCGATCTCTCGAGGACCTGTTTGCGTTGTGAATCACGTACCATTTAGATACGAAATTGACCATTTGAACCACAGAAAAGCCCTTTTAAAGCGTTCTGACGCCTTTTTTCGGGATTTTACCCCTAATTTCGTATCTATTAGGACCATTTACCCGGTTTTCTATCTGGTCTAAATAGATACGAAATTCAAATCTATCTGGTCTTAATAGATACGAAATTCGAGAACCGTTCTTCAAACTCTCTAACGGCCTTTTTTATTGTGATATCTATTCTTCTATCACAGAATTCTTTGATATGCTTGGGGATTTCCCGATAAAACGCCTCCGCGATGCCAGCGGCGATACACGCCTGAGTGTCCGCGTCGCCGCCGAGAGATACTGCGTTACGAACCGCACTTTCAAAATCGTGCGATTCAAGAAAAGCGACTATTGCAGGCGGAACGCTGTAAGACGTGCGGCTGTCAAAAACGTGATTTTCGCGAATCGTCGACAGCGGTGTCGATAGATCATAAAAATGCTTCTCAATATACTTCTTTATTTCGTCTTTTGATTGTCCGTCAAGCGCGAGTCTGATCGCGGCGGCAACGGCTTGCGCACCGATGATCGCCTCACGGTTATTATGCGTAGGAAGGCAGCTTGCTTTGACCTGACGCATCATCTGATCAATATCTTTGTATGCCCAAGCAATAGGCATTACACGCATTGCCGCTCCGTTTGCATAACTGTGATTTGTCTTTGAAGTGTAGTTCCGCGCCCAGGCAGAAAACATCTGGCCGAATCCGGCATTGGGGAAATATGAATAAAACTGCCTGTACTGGGCGGCGAACTGCTCACTTCTTTTATGAACACCAAACTTGCCGATTTCCGACGGATCGTTCAATATAGTTTTGCAAACAGCAGCAATAAGAACACTGTCATCGGTAAAAGTGCTCTCCGCCATGAGGGGAAAGTCATACTCTTTCGTGCAGTGAACTTCATAATATGATCCTATAACGTCTCCGTACAATGCGCCGAACACAATTCTTTCTTCCTCTCGTTCTTTTATGTATATTATACCGCCGGTTTGTGAACAATTCAAGTTTTCGAGGTATTCGCCAGTCCAATTCCGGTCAAAACCCCTCAAACCCATTTCGTATCTATTTATTATGAGGATTTTTCGAAGATTTTCTCTGTCGCTTAAAAGCGACAATAAGGCTCAAAACGGGCCGTTTTCGTATCTATTAAGACCGTAAATCATGGAGGCACCGCGTCGCAGCGGACTCCGCATCGCTCGATACCGCTTACGCTCCATCTCGCCAGCTCCGTCGCTGCTCCTTTCCCCACAAAGTCTCCCGACTTTGCGGGGGCCCCGTGATAAGATTCCTTGGAAC
>Ga0310696_10001682_pt1 | contig 31469 bp, 23 predicted proteins | sample AusTroGonzalo_MG_4_FD_203885 | JGI IMG/M metagenome (GOLD analysis project Ga0310696, IMG submission 203885) | Bovine rumen microbial communities from tropical cattle in Woodstock, Queensland, Australia - Gonzalo_02 (v2) (version 2) | ecosystem: Host-associated > Mammals > Digestive system >... | reverse complement strand
ACAGTCCATAACATCGTCTCCGAGAAGGAGCGATGTGCGGTTGAAAATGCCTTTTTCAATTCCCATGAGAATCCTGCAAAACTGGCGGAATTTAGGCGAACAGACGGACGACGCGCTTGATGCCGGCGATAAAGCGGTCGATGTCGCGTTCGAGCGTGTAAACGCCAAAGCTCAGGCGGAGCGTGGCATCGACGCCAAAGCGGTCCATGACGGGTTGCGCACAATGGTGTCCGCTGCGGACTGCAACGTTTTCTTCGTCAAGAATCATGGCGGCATCACCGACGGCGATGCCATCCAACGTAATGCTGATGAGCGCGCCGCGTTCCTTCGGATTGCCGAGGACTTTCACTTGCGGGATTTCGGCAAGCTGTTTCAGTGCGTACTGCGTAATTTGTTCTTCGTGCTTGCGGATGTTGTCAAGGCCGACTTTGTTCAGCCATTCGATGGCTTTCCCGAGGCCGATGACTTCGGCAATGGCGGGCGTGCCTGCTTCAAAGCGGGCCGGGACATCGGCGTAAGTCGTCTTTTCGAACGTGACGTTCTTGATCATTTCGCCACCGCCGTGCCAGGGCGGCATGCTGTCGAGCACTTCGTACTTGCCGTAAAGCACGCCGATTCCGGTCGGGCCGTACATCTTGTGTCCGCTGAACGCGAGAAAATCGCAGTCGAGCTTTTGCACGTCAATCTTGATGTGGCTTGAGCTCTGGGCGGCGTCAATCAAAATTTTTGCTTGCGGGGCGAGACTCCGGACGGTCGCGATGATTTCTGCTATGGGGTTCACGGTTCCGACGGAGTTGCTCACGTGGGCAACGGCGACCATTTTGGTGCGTGGCGTGAGGAGTCTGGGGAGTGCTGCCAAGTCCAAATCGCCGCTGTCCAAAACGGGGATGACCTTGATTTTTGCGCCCTTCATTTCGGCGACGAGTTGCCAGCTCACGATGTTGGCGTGATGTTCCAATCCGCTGATTAAAATTTCATCGCCGGCTTCAAAGAACTTGCGTCCGTAGCTCCAGGCGACGAGATTGATGCTCTCGGTGGTGCCGCGGGTAAAGACGATTTCGTCTTCGGATTTTGCGTTAATGAACTTTGCAACGTCTTTGCGGGTCTTTTCAAAGGCTTCGGTGGTGCGTGCGCTCAGGCGGTAAACCCCGCGCTTCACGGAGCTGTAGTGCTCGCGGTAAAAGTCGTCCATTGCGTCGATGACGCTTGCGGGCTTCTGGGTCGTGGCGGTGCTGTCCAAAAAGGCGAGCGGTTTTGCTTCTTTGTCGCCAGCGACCAACATCGGGAATTCATTGCGTAAGACTTCTGCGTTCATGCCCCAAAGATAGAAATCCTCTATAGCCGGAGTCAAATTCAGGTAAAATATTATTAGGGTTCAAGATTTTTTTTGATTATTCATTAGGGATTGGTTATAATTCGTTATATATTAAAACTATTCGTGTCGTCATCCCGACTCAGGATTTGTCATCCTGACCCTGAAGGGGGATATATGAAACTTGGCACTTCAGTGCCTTAGTTGAATTAGGTTCGTAGGAGCAGGATTCAGTAAAGTTTTAGAAGAGGAAAAAATGAAAAAGTTTTTTTTGGCAAGCTTGATTTGTTCCGCTATTTTGGCGCAGGGCGGTTTTGCCCAAGAGGCGCTCCGCAAGGCTGTTGATTCCAACAACTGGAAAAAGGTGAAAAAGATGGTCAAGGCGGGCGAAATCGAAGAAATTTATTGCGGCAAGATGTCGGCGAAAAACGCAACGGATATTTACGGCAAGCATTTCAAGCAGATGCCGGACGAAGCGTTTGCCGCATGCCCGTCCCAGTTTGCGTACGGTTTTGGCCCGAAGGTTTGCTCGATGGCGAATGCCGCGAATGCCTGCTCGGGTGTCATCAAGTATTTGCTCGCTGATGGCGAAAAGGGGAGTGCTAAGGCTCTCAAGACGCTTGACGAGGTGACGAAGGCTGCGGTCAAGACGAAGGCTTTTGCCAAGCAGTCGCTCGTAAGTGTCGATACGACGGTCTGGAAACCGTGCCCCAAGAAGGGCGCTGCACGAACAAAGTGCATCGCTCAGTGCAAAATTGATGCGAATTCTTTGCTCGCGATTGACCACGATGTAAACTGCAAGACGAAACCTGAACAGATGGTGGACAAGACGATTAAGGTCTACAAGCCGTCTCCGGTTTTTGCAAGCTTGCGTGAAGGACTTTCCGAAGGTTTCTGGAAAGCACCGATGTCTGTTGCTGGGACGTATGCCGCACTTGCTGGCAAGTATGCGAAGGTGCTCTCGATTCCCGATACCGCTGTGACGGGCCTTCATTACGTGAAGACTTGGGCCGCCAAGCATAAGGGTTCTTCGCTCCCGGGCGGTCAGCTGTTCCGCTTCTGCACGGCCTGGAAAGGCAAGGTCGATCCGATTCTCTCTGCCGAGGGATTCAGCGCTCGTTGCCCGGTGTTCAAGAACTTTGTGGACAAGCGTGACAAACAAGTTTACAAGGTCAAGGAAATTGGTGGCGTAGATTGGTTCGTCGAAAACTTGAACTTCAACGATCCGGACGGTTCGATGTGTTATGACCGCGACGATGCAAACTGCAAGGCGTTCGGTCGCCTCTACACGCAAGAAGCCGCGAAAAAAGCTTGCCCGGATGGCTACCACCTTGCGACGGATGCGGACTGGAAAAAGCTTGAAGAATACGCTGGTGGCGCCCGCGAAGCGGCGCTCAAGCTCAAGAGCAACGGCAGCGACGATTACGCATTCACTGCCATGTTCGGTGGCTATGCGAACAAGAGTGGCGTCTGCACGACGATGGGTTCGGGGGCCTATTTCTGGACGGCCGATGTCGAAGAGGATTCTCGCGGCAAGGCACGCACGATGTTCAGTACCGACAAGGATGTTGGCTCCATCTCCGTGGATCCGAGTTTCTATCTTGCGGTCCGTTGTGTAGCCGGTGCTGAGTAGAGGTTGCCTTAAATGGAAAATTTAAAGTCGGGCGCGTTTGCGCCCACTTGCACTCGTGAAACTTGGGTCAAACGCCAAGCGCTGATGGCCCGTGTCCGTGATTTTTTTGTTCATCGTGATGTGCTCGAAGTCGAGACGCCTGTGCTTTCGGCATATGGTGGGACGGACCCGCAACTCGATTACTTTGAAATTGAAGACCCGAAGCGGTTCATGATGACGAGTCCGGAATTTCACATGAAGCGTTTGCTTGCGGCGAAATTCGGTGACATTTTCCAGATTACAAAGTCGTTCCGCAAGGATGAATTTGGCGGCCACCACAACAACGAATTCTCGATGGTGGAGTGGTACCGCGTGGGGATGCCTCAAGACAAACTCATGGACGAAGTCGAAGACCTCGTGAGCGAGATTATTGGGACTAAATTAAACGCACGCCGCACCCGCTGGATTGACGCGTTCAAGAACTACGCCGGCGTGAATCCGTTTTGCGAAAAGCTCTCGGACTTTGCGGATGCCTGCCGTGCCCGCGAAATTCCCGTGCCTGAAAAGAGCGAGTCCCTAAACCGCGAAGACTGGTGGGACTACCTCATGGTGTTCCTGGTGGAACCGGCACTTGCAAGCAACGGCCCCGAGTTCATCTTGGATTATCCGCCATCGCAGGCCGCTTTGGCGCAGACGTACGTGGATGCGGATGGTTTCACGTGGGCCCGTCGCTTCGAGCTGTTCGTAAACCAAGTGGAACTTTGCAATGGCTACACGGAACTCACTGATGCTGTGGAGCAACGCCGCCGCTTCAATGCTGATTTGGAAATCCGCAAGGGGATGAATAAGCCTCTACCGCCTATCGACGAACGGTTTCTTGCGGCGCTCGAATCGGGGATGCCTGCTTGCTCTGGTGTGGCGCTCGGGCTCGACCGCCTGTTCATGCTCGCCCTCGGCAAAGAAGAAATTGCTGACGTGATACTGTTCCCCAGCCCGATAGCGTAAGTAGGTGTTAGGCTTTAGGGATTAGGTTTTAGGTGAATAATCATGGCTTCGCCATCTTATAATAACATGCGAAGCATGTGACACTATTCCTAATACCTACAACCTGTAACCTAAAACCTATTTCCCCAGCAGTCTTTTGAGTTCTTGCCGGACTTTGAGTTCGTTTATAGCCCCTACGTCGATGTGCTGGATGATGTCGTCTTTATCGACAACGAAGCTCACGGGAATCACGCCCGGATTGCCTAAAGCCTTGAGAGCGTCGTAATTCCAGTACAGCATCGTCCAAGGGATGTCCATGCTTCTCTTGTACTTGCGAGCGATTTTCTTGGAATCGTCTTCGTCGATCATTACAATTTTGAGACCTTTCGGTCCAAAGACTTCATGGAGCTGTTTGAGGGTGGGGAGTTCTGCCCTGCACGCCGCGCACCAGGATGCGGTAAGCACAATGAGCGTTGCGGTTCCTTTCTCGCTCTTATAGTCCGATTTGCCTCCCATCACATTGTCGGCCGCGAAGTTCACGACCGTCTTTGGGAAGTTCCTGCTATGGCGGGATTGAGCCTCGAACGCATAAAAAACGAACCCGAGGAAAATGATTGCCCCTACCCATGCGAGTATTTTATAAGTGGATGAACGCATTGCATAAAGAATTTATGAAATTTTCGAGCTTTTTAAATTATATTCTAAAGCATGGCTTATAACATTCAAGATCTTTTAGCAGAAATGGTTAAACGAGGTGCGTCCGACTTGCATATTACGGCAGGCGCTCCTCCCCTTATTCGTCTTTCCGGTAAGTTGACCCCCATCGGGGAGAACAAGCTCAAGCCCGACGAAACCATGCGTATGACTTACAGCTTGATGAATGAAGCTCAAAAGAAAACTTTTGAACAGCAGAAGGAATGCGACTTTTCGTTCGGCATTGCAAACCTGGCGCGTTTCCGTGCGAACGCGTACTTGCAGCGTGGCTGCGTGGCGATTGCGCTCCGTATCATTCCTCTTGAAATCAAGACGTTCAAGGACCTAGGTCTCCCGAAGATAATGGCGGAATTTACGACCCGACCCTCAGGATTGGTCCTTGTTACGGGTGCAACCGGTTCCGGTAAATCGACGACTTTGGCTGCAATGATTGACAAAATCAACAAGGAACGTCATGACCACATCTTGACCGTTGAAGACCCGATTGAATTTTTGCATAAGCACCAGGGGTGCATGATCAACCAGCGTGAAGTCGGTAGCGACACGCACAGCTTTGCCCAGGCCTTGAAGATGGCGCTCCGTCAGGACCCTGACGTGGTGCTCATCGGCGAAATGCGTGACCTTGAGACGATTCGTTCTGCGTTGACGATTGCAGAAACGGGTCACTTGACTTTTGCAACATTGCATACGAACTCTTGCGTACAGACGATTAACCGTGTTGTCGATGCTTTCCCGAAGGGAGAACAGCAGACGGTACGTACTCAGCTCTCGTTCGTGCTTCAGGGCGTCATTTGCCAGACACTTTTGCCGAAGATTGGCGGTGGTCGCGTGATGGCATACGAAGTCATGAATGTGACTCCGGGTATTCGTGCGCTGATTCGAGACGACAAGGTCCACCAGATCGAGTCTATGATTGAAATTGGTCAGAAGTTTGGTATGAATACGATGAACATGTGCTTGTGCGAACTTGTCAAGAACCATAAGGTTGACCGTTTCGATGCTCTTGCCCGTTCGTCGAGTCCAGACCAGCTGGAACAGTTGTTCGTAAAAGAAGGGGTGTAATCGATGGCAGAATTTTTGTACAAAGCCCAAAATTCGCAGGGCAACAACTTCGAGGGAACCCTCGAAGCCAAAGACAAGGCTGAAGCCGAAGCGCTCTTGCTTCGTCGTCGCTTAGTCATCACGAGCTTAAAGAAAAAACCGACTGAAATCAAGATCAAGATCGGTTCTGGCATCAAGACCGAGGATATCACTCGTTTTACACGTATGTTCTCGTCCATGTGCTCGGCGGGTCTTCCGATGTTGCAGTGCCTGAATATTCTTGAGGCGCAGTGCGAGAATCCGGAACTGAAAAATGTTGTTCACAAACTTACCCAGTCGATTAACGGCGGTTCTTCGCTGGCTGATGCCTTGGCGCAGCACCCGAAGGTGTTCGATTCCCTTTACTGCAACATGGTGGCTGCTGGTGAAGCTGGCGGTATTCTTGAAGGCATTCTTGCTCGTTTGGCAGAAACGCTCGAAAATAACCAGCGCTTGAAACGTAAAGTGAAGAAAGCGTTGACGTATCCGATCATGGTTATCATTGTCGGTATTTTCGTGGTGATTGCACTTATGACGTTCGTGGTGCCGACATTCGCTGAACAGTTCGCTGCCCTTGATGCAGAACTTCCGGCCCCGACGCAAGTGGTGATGAATATATCTGACTTTATACGCAACAATGGTGCGTTCTTGTTTATAGGGCTAGTAGTCATTATCTTTGCGTATAAGATGATTATGCGAATACCCGCAGCGCAATTTGCGATGGATAAGTTTACGCTAAAGCTACCCAAGCTAGGCGATTTGCAGATTAAGTCCGCAACGGCAGGCTTCTCGAGAACGCTCGGTACGCTTTTGAACGCAGGTGTGTCCGTCATGGACGCCTTGAAGGTCGTCGCGTCAACCGCAGGCAACAAAGTTGTGGAAAAAGCAATTTACAAGATATCGATTGGCATTGCAGGCGGTAAATCTATTGCAGAACCGATGGAAGAAGTAGGTATTTTCCCGCCCATGGTGATCCAGATGACGGGTGTCGGTGAAAAAACCGGTAACCTAGGTGGCATGCTCCTGAAACTTGCGGACTTTTATGACGAAGAAGTTGACGCCGCAGTCGATGCCGTCGTGAGTATGATTGAACCGCTCATTATCGTGTTCTTGGGTGGTGCTGTCGGTGGTCTCTTGATTGCAATGTATATGCCGATGTTCTCGATGGGCGACGCAATTAAAGGTTAAAAGGCTTCGCATTACGGCGTTGCAGGGCTTCTCACGTACGGATATGTACGCTACGTCGCCCTGCGCCTTGTCCTACTCGCCTTTAAACCTTTACTAAAAAGACGGAACTCGCGCCTTGTCTTACTTGTTTCTTATCCCTTGCTGAAAAAATCTTTCGCTGAAAACACTTCGCGATACTGCATCACGCTTTGGCTCACGTATAACAATACGCTACGCCGAAGCGTTTTTGTTTGGTTCGGTTATAAGCGAAATTTTTTGATTATAGATTTTCTTTTGCGGAATTAGAAACGGCTTCTAATTAACGAAATTTTTTTCACAGCTGTTGTTTGTGAAAAACCAATATGTGGCATCAATCAGATTTTCATTTACTTCTACGAGATAAAATAAGTCTAGAATCCTTCGGACTCTAAACAGCAATACATCGTCGGCTACGTGAGGTCTTAGATACACAAGACTGCTTCCTTCAAATTTTCCATCCCAAACATTGCGGTCGTCTAGTGTTAAAGAAGAACTGTCTGAAATGCAGTGGATCCGGAAACCATCGTATAAGAAGTAATCTGTTGCGTTTCCTTCTCCTCCTTTTAAAACAAATAGATCTAGGGAATCTACGAAAGGACTATACGATAAAATATCAGCATCAATAGCGCATTTTTCTAGATTAAGGCAAATAGAGAAATCCTTTGTTTTAAATGCAAAACAAAGGATGGCGATAATTGGAATTAATAGAAATAAAAAGATTTTTTTTCTAAAAAGCTTTTTAATGTTCTTCATGTTGTAGTTTGGAGTGGGGACGTTTAGATTTCTAATATCCTTTTGGCGTTTTCGGTGTGTTGCGGAATTGGCTTCTTGTGTAGAAGTCCCTTTTACTCTTTCCAGCCCGTATACTTTGCGGTTTCGAGAATTTCGTTGGCGTTTTTGACGCGGTCGGCGGTGGGTGTTTGCGTGTCCTTCAGGGCATAGTCGATGCCGAGTTCCTGGTACTTGCTGAGGGCGAATGCGTGGTAGGGCAATACTTCGACGCGCTTGACGTTGTGAAGTGTGCGGATGAAGTCCCGCGTGCGTGTGAGCGCTTCGTCGTTGTCGCTGATGCCTGGCACGAGCACGTGGCGGATCCAGATGGGTTTCTCGATGCTGTCGAGGTAACGGAAAAATTCGGTGATGTTTTCGTTGCCGTGTCCCGTGAGTTCTTTGTGCGCGATGGCGTCGATGTGCTTGATGTCAACGAGCAAGAGGTCTGTCGATTTCATCAATCGTTCGATTTTCGCGAACGGTTCACCGGTGCGCCTAAATGTGATTCCGCTCGTATCGACGCACGTATGGACTCCCGCTGCTTTGGCCGCCTCGAAAAACTCGATCATAAAATCGATTTGTGCTAAAGGCTCGCCTCCGCTGACGGTGATGCCTCCGTCGCATCCCCAGTAGGGCTTGTAGCGAACGGCTTTTTTCAACAAGTCTTCGGCGGAAATTTCAAATGAACCGTTGTCCGCTCCGTTCGGGCTTTGTGCTCCGAAGTCCCAAGTTTCCGGGTTGTGGCAGAACTTGCAGCGCATCGGGCAGCCTTGCGTAAATACGACGAATCGGATTCCCGGTCCATCGACCGAGCCGAACGTTTCGAGCTTGTTGATTCTTCCGAGAGTCATGACCCAAAAATAAAAAAATGAACCGCATTTTTCGAGGGGTCCAGCCATTTGGAATTGCCTGATTTTTCACAAAAGCTTGGTTTGTCACAATATGACATTAGTATTGAGTATATTGAATATATGGGTAAAAATATAAACGAGTTGAGGTAAATGTATGAAACTTGACGAAATGCCTGAGAATGTGAGAAAATTTGTGGATTTTTGTCTAGACGATTTAAATTCTCCTTGCTCGTTACATATTGAAAGTAATGGAATCCAATGGGAATGTTTCGTTGAGGATTTGAAGGATTGGATGGAGAACTTGGACCGAAAAATGCTCTTTGACGTTGAAAAAGTGGATGCCGAAGAAGTGAATTTCGGTTTTACTTTTAGGGCGGTGCGTCGCGACGGTACTGTGTGGATGAGTGAACCGTGCGATTGTCACAAGTTCGCGCATGGTGAAAAAGTGGGCCGATTTTTGGATGCTTCAGGGCGTCTTGTAATAGCGTTGCGTAAGTAAATAGTTCTATATAATACGAACCACGTAAAAAGTAGTGTTGACGGCGTGAAAAAAGATGATGATTTGTGCAAAATAACAGAATTTTGGAGTAATTCGGTCTTATATTTAATGATGTGAATAGGAGGAATCTTATGAAAAATAATGTACTGTTTTCGGTGGCGTTGACCGCTTTTTTTGCGGTTCTTGTGGGCTGTTCCGATGGCTCAAATGGTGATAATGGTGTTGGTGGCTCGGATGCGAATCTGTCTGCGCAGGGGTCGTTGGCTTACGAAGTCGGCAAAGGCTCTTGCGGCGGTGGGCATTTGGCAAAAAGAGCTGAATGGGGGGATGAATCCATTGATTTCGTGATGAACGAAGATGGCTCTGCTGTTTTTTTCCTGAATACGATTTCGGTGTGTGCCGAATATGGGCATGTAACAGATGTCAAACTGGAACGTCATGACGATACTTTGTTTGTTCATGATGTTTTTGAACATTATCCAGATTATGATCGTGGTCCCATGCATAATTGCATTTGTTTTGCCGATTATAGAGTGAAAGTTCCTGCAGAGTATATTGGCGTCAAATATCTGAATTTCAACGATGTTTACACCGTCGTTTACAAGGATAAAGAGTAAGTAAAAATTTCTATCTTTGGCGTCGTGCCGAAAATCGTTAAGCTTACCGATAGAATTCAGTATTTGCAAATGTCGTACGACCCGCTGAGTGCGGATGTCATTGCTGTGCGTGGTGACTCTGCGTGGTGGATTTTTGACGTGGGGGCGTGCGATGAGGCGGCTCGGTTCATCAATGATTTGCCGCACGTTTTTGCGGACTGTAAAGTTGGGGAAAATACCGCGAATTTCGAATGTTACAACGATGCCGCGGCTCCACTTAAAAAGAACATCGTCATTTCGCATTTCCATCGCGACCATTTGCTGAATGTCGTGCGGCATTGCTGTGGCGAAGTCTCGCTCGACTTAGATTCGATTTACGTGGGTGCCTACACTTCAAAAACATTTGGTGAAATTGAAGGCGTTGTGAAGAATGTCGTGATGGAGCCGCTTTCGTTTGATGATGGCGTGCATATCGAGATTTTGCCAATTCCAAACAGCCATGCCAAAGGCTCGTTGGCGCTCGTTGTGGACGACTATGTTTTCTTGGGCGATGCGACTTATCCGATGGTGGGGCACGGGACGCCTGACGTGTATAACGTGCAGATTCTTGGTGAGCAGATTAAGCTTTTGAAGTCGCTGAAGTCAACGCGTATTTGCTTGAGCCATAAACGTGGGCTTGTGCGCGACAAGGATTCTGTCATCCAGTTTTTGGAATCTGTGTATGCCCGCCGGCGGAAAAACGAAAATTATATCGAGGCTTAATTTGGAAATTTTACTGGGGCGAAAAGGCGGATATTGCGAAAAAATACTACCAAAAAGCCGAAAAATTTCTATTTGGTATCATAATTTTGCAACAAAGTAATCTTTTTCAAGGCTGTGAGACCTTAAAAATGTCTTAAAATGCTACCAAAGCTTGTAAAAAAAACTGATTGGTAGCATTGGTGTTGTGCGAATAGTAAATTTTGTTGTATATAAAGTAGAAATCTTGTTACCAAACCGCTTTGAAAAGTCGATTTGGTAACATTTTTTGCCAAATTCGTGGTTTTGCGGCATCTCTCGCTTGCAATAGAGTGCTCTCAAATGCAAAAAAGTTCCCCGATTGGGGAACTTTTTAATTGCGGGTTTCTGCGTTCGCGGCTTTTTGCCATTGCGAGGCTTTGTCGCTCTTTTTCAAGCGACGTCCTGCAGGTTGTCGCGCAATCGCGGAGCAGGTTAGAGTACGCCGTGTGCCTGGCGGGCAATTACGTCGAGCTGCTGTTCGCGAGTGAGTTTGATGAAGCGTACGGCGTAGCCGGAAACGCGGATGGTGAAGTTCTGGTATTCTTCCTTTTCCGGGTGTTCCATGGCGTCCTTCAGCTTTTCGACACCGAATACGTTCACGTTCAGGTGGTGGCTGCTCTGTCCGAAGTAGCCGTCGAGCACTTGCACGAGTTTGTTGGAACGTTCTTCGTCGTTGTGGCCAAGGGCATCCGGGTTGATCGTCTGCGTGTTGCTGATGCCGTCCAAAGCGTATTCGTACGGAATCTTCGCAACGGAGTTGAGCGAAGCCAAGAGGCCGTTCTTTTCAGCTCCGTAGCTCGGGCTTGCGCCAGGGGAGAACGGTTCGCCGGCTTTACGGCCATCCGGGAGAGCGCCTGTGGCCTTACCGTAAACGACGTTACTAGTGATGGTGAGGATGCTTGTTGTCGCTTCGGAATTGCGGTAGGTTGGCGTTTGCTTGATTTTTGCCATGAACGTCTTGAGAAGCCAAACGGCGATATCGTCTGCGCGGTCATCGTCGTTTCCGTAACGCGGGAAGTCGCCTACGATCTGGAAGTCCTGTGCAAGGCCGGTAACCGGGTCGCGGATGACTTTGACTTTCGCGTACTTGATGGCGGAGAGACTATCGACAACGTGGCTGAAGCCTGCGATACCTGTTGCGAACGTGCGGCGGACATCGGTGTCGATGAGGGCCATTTCGGCGGCTTCGTAGTAGTACTTGTCGTGCATGTAGTGAATCAAGTTCAGCGTATTCACGTACAAGTGTGCTAGCCAGTCCATGTAAAGTTCAAATTTATGGACGACCTCGTCATAGTCGAGGTATTCGCTCGCGATAGGAGGATATTCCGGACCGACCTGTTCACCCTTGACGAGGCATTCGTCCTTGCCGCCGTTGATAGCGTATAGGAGAGCCTTCGCGAGGTTTGCGCGGGCGCCGAAGAACTGCATTTCCTTGCCGGTCTGGGTGGCAGAAACGCAGCAACAAATGCTGTAGTCGTCACCCCAGATCGGGCGCATCACGTCGTCGTTTTCGTACTGGATGGCGCTCGTCTTCACGGAAATTTCGGCTGCGAACTTCTTGAAGTTGTACGGAAGACGCGGGCTATAGAGGATCGTGAGGTTTGGTTCCGGGGATGGGCCCATATTCACGAGCGTGTGCAAGAAACGGTAATCGTTCTTGGTTACCTGATGGCGACCGTCCTGTCCGAGGCCGGCAACTTCAAGTGTGGCCCACACCGGGTCACCGCTGAAGAGTTCGTTGTAGCTTGTGATGCGGGCGAATTTGACCATGCGGAGTTTCATTACGAAATGGTCGATGATTTCCTGCGCGTCGGTCTCGGTGATGACGCCGTTTTGCAAGTCACGGGTCATGTAAATGTCGATGAAAGTTGAGACGCGGCCAACACTCATGGCGGCTCCGTTCTGCGTCTTGATGGCGGCGAGGTAGCCGAAGTAGAGCCATTGCACGGCTTCGCGGGCGTTCATGGCCGGCTTCGAGATGTCGTAGCCATAAATCTTGGCCATGGCCTTCATGCCTTCTAGAGCCTTGATTTGTTCGGCAAGTTCTTCGCGTTCACGGACAACATGTTCGGTCATGTCCTTGTTGTCGGAGAGCGCCTTGTCGGCTTTCTTCTGGGCGATGAGGTAATCCACGCCGTAGAGCGCTACACGGCGGTAGTCGCCGACAATGCGGCCGCGGCCATACGTATCCGGGAGGCCGGTGATGATGTGCGCCTTGCGCGCCATGCGCATGGCAGGCGTGTAAGCGTCGAAAACGCCCTGGTTGTGCGTCTTGTGGAATTCCGTGAAAATGCGGTGAAGTTCAGCGCTCGGCGTGTAGCCGTAATTCTTGCAGGATTCTTCCGCCATCTTGATTCCGCCGAACGGCATGAATGCGCGCTTGAGCGGCTTGTCCGTCTGGAGACCCACGATTTTTTCGAGATCCTTTGTCTGTTCGGCGATGAAGCCTGCGGGGTGGCTTGTGAGTGTGGAAACGATATCCGTATCCATGTCGAGGACGCCGCCCTTTGCAATTTCTTTCTTCTGGAGGTCCTGTAGTTCGGCCCAAAGTTTATTCGTAGCCTCGGTCGGTCCCTGCAAAAACGATTTGTCCCCGTCGTAAGCGGTGTAGTTCTTTTGTATGAAGTCGCGGACGTTTATTTCTTCTTGCCAACGACCGTTTCTAAAGCCAAGCCATGCTTCCTGCATATGTCCTCTTTTTTTCCGAGCCTACTGTTATTACAACCATAAAAGTTACTTAACTTTTCCTATTGTAAAAAAAGAACGAACTCGATTTTTCCTTTTTTCCCTGTCAACTAATTGTAAAGCGCAATATACATATTAAACGGGGGGAGGGCAAGGTCTAAACGGTCATAAAGAGCGGGAATGGAAAGGACGAGTTACTTTTAATTTTCTTACGGGAGACTTTGATGACCGGATGGATTTCGAATAAGGTGTAAAGTGTGGCGAAAATCACGAAAAATGCGCTTTTGGACGGATTTTTCGATACGGTTGATACAGATAGTTTTGAAAATCCTGTCGTCTAACGTGCCTGGGGATAAAACAGAAACTATCTTATGAACAAGAAAAGAGGTCATTATGAAAAAGATTTTCCTTCCTATGGTTGCTGTGGCGCTTTTGGCTGCATGTTCTGATTCCAACCCCGATGTAAATTTTGTTGCTCCGGGTCCGACGGGTGCTGTTTCCTCCAGCTCTGCGGATGCTCCGCTCTCTTCGGGCGAGATCGTCCCGCCGTCTCCGGAGTCCAGTTCCGAAGCCGTTGTCCCTCCTGTAGGTGAATCGTCCGGCTCGGTTGATGTTCCGCCGGCAGGACTTTCTTCTAGCTCTGCAATTGCAGATCCGCTCTCTTCCAGTGCGACAGTTCCTTCGCCGAACACTCAGTTCACCTATAAAGTTCCGACATTGACGGAACTTGACCCGACTAAGGCTTATACCTTCTACGGTGCTGAACTCACTGGTGTCGATCAGTTCAAATATGGGCGTTTCGAAGCCCGCATGAAGATGGCTGCCATCTCCGGTTCCGTGAGTTCCATGTTCCTGAACTACGACAATTCCTGGATGAAGGAATATGAACCGTGGAACGAAATCGATATTGAAATTCTCGGCAAGGATCCGAACAAGTGGCAGTCCAACATCATCACTCGTGAAGCCGAACCGTCCATCAAGAAGAACACGTCCTCCGAGGTCGTTCATCCGTTCGCATTCGATGCCACGAAGGAATTCCATTTGTACGCGATTGTCTGGACCCCGGAATATGTGGCTTGGGAAATTGACAGCGTTGAAGTGCGCCGCGATACGTTGGGTATGAACCGCGGTACTCACGCTGACGCCGATCAGGTGAAGTTCCTCACCGAAAAAGAATCTCTCCGCTTCAATCTTTGGGTATCTAAGACTCCTTCTTGGACGGGTAAGTGGGACAACGGCATTGGTCTTCCGATTGAACAGCAAATCGACTATGTTCGTGCTTATGCCTATGATGAAGCGACTAAGACCTTTACGCTTTCTTGGCAAGATGATTTCGATGGCGAAGATATCGATCCGAAGCATTGGTCCGCAGGCGACTGGGAAATGGAACGCGTGATGTACCGCCAGAGCAATATCGTCGTTGAACAGGGCGTTTGCAGGCTCATTCTGGATTACGAGGCGAACTAAAAGTTTGGTGTATAGAAGCATGCCTCCCGGAATAATCCGGGGGGCTTTTTTGTTTGTACTTTGCCGTGGGGCGCCAATGCAACGAAAATATGTTTGTCAAAAAAAAAGAAATTCTAGGCCATAAGTTCTAAGTTTCTCCTTCTAATTTTATAAATTGTCAGTATGAAGTTAAATGCTAGGCTTTTTGCATTGTTTTTGGGCGTGTTCTCTTTGGCGCATGCCGTGGATACGCTTGATGTTTTCGTGCTGCGCGTGCAGTTCAAGGAAGAATCTCCGAATAATTCGCTTACGACAGGGACGGGGCTGTTCGATTCCGATACGGCGACTTATAACTTGGATCCGTCGGGCGGACGTGGAAAAGTTCCGTACTGGAAAAAGCACCTGGATTTTGCGAACGCCTATTACAAGGCCGTAAGCGGTGGCGAACTGGTCATCAAGTCGAGAGTGTTCCCGGAAGAGGGAAAAGCTTACAAGCTCGACAAGCCGATGATCGACTATAACCGTACCCAGAAGATGAAGGGCGAAAAGACCGCCGAGTACGACGAGGCGCGTAGTCGGGATTATTTGCGTTTTGTGTATGACGCCGTGATGGCGGCGCACAAGTCCGGGGATTCTCCGTTTGACGTGCCGCTTTCGAAGAATTCGAACACCAAGCGTGTGTTCATGATTGCGCATGCGGGTGCCAGTCGCCTTTTGGATGGTGGTGGCATGGGAATCAAGGGGGCGAACACGCCGGGCGATTTTTTGGACATCTATATTTCGAGGGCTGATTGGGTCTATTTGCCTGATACGCTTCCGGGTGTCGTGATCGATAAGGTGGATTCCATGAACAACGGGCTTGTGCTGAAGGGCTCTGCGATTGATACGCTCAAGTCGATTATGGTGGTAAGCGAAACGGCGTCGCAGGACGGGCTCAACTGGGGCATCAACGGCATTGTCGTAAACCAGATTGGGCGCGAACTTGGAATGCCCAACACGTACGATGTGGTCAAGGGAATTTCTCGTCTGGGCTATTTCGACATGATGGATTTTGCGGGCTACAATGCCGGTAACGGGTTTTTCCCGGTGTTGCCTGCGGCATGGGAACGCGTTTACATGGGCTGGTCCAAGGTCAAGGAAGTGCGACCGACGGCAGGGCATCCGGTGACAGTCGAGATTGCGGCGGCGGGTAGCGGCCTTGGCACAGAAGTCGTGAAGGTGCCCTTGAGCGCAAATGAATACCTTTTGATCGAAAACCGTCAGCGTTCCTGGAACAATGACGGAACCGTAAAGGTGTACCGTGGCGAGGCTGTGCAGAACGATGATGTAGATACGATCAAGGTTCCTGTCGATAGTCTTAATTATGTGTTCGAGGATAGCATATGCACCAAGGGCAAGTGCGAACGCAACAAGAAGAAGGCTTCGGGTTTGATTCTTGGCGCAAGCAGCTTTGATGCGGGGCTCCCGGCGAGCGGCATTGCTGTATGGAAGGTGAACGAATGGTACTTGCGCGAATCGTTGCAATATGGGACTGCAAACCTTTGGGGGGGCGAACAGTATCGCGACCACCAGTTCGGGCTTTCGCTTGTGGAATCGGATGGAATTTTGAGTATCGGGAAGACGTTCAAGAACGCAATAGGCGAAGATTCTTATGATTACGGTAGTGGCACGGATTTATTGCCTCACTTGCGTTATGCGAAGTCCAAGAAATTCGATACGGTGAAGACAATTCTTCCGAAAGGTTATGCGAATACGGCGACAGCGCAGGGCGGACATACGGGAATCAAGATTTCTGTCGATATTCCGAAAAAAGCACGCATAGAAAAGACGGCGAACGCGTTCATGGGCGATAGCGTTATTAGTTTTGCGGCGCCCGTAATTCGCGTGACAATCAGCGTAGATGATGGCAGCATCGAAAATTCGAAGTTCCCGCGCGATATTGGCTTGAATTCGGCGGTACGCGGTGCGGTGTTCGTGGATGACCCTGAAAACGACGGTGAAAAAATCATGGTCGTAGGGGCCGAGGACGGAACGCTGCAGGCGTTTAGTGCGCTGGGCGATACGCTTTTCGTTGCCGATACCGCGATTGTGCAGAAGTCGCTGACCCGCGATAGCGCCAAGCGCGAGGTGCCGCTGTATCGCGTGGGTGCAAGTTATGGCCCGCTGGTAGGCATGGCGAGCGACGGCAAGGACGTTTATAGTTTGCATACGGATAAACTTGTGAAAACCAGTTTTGCAAGTGGAATTCCGACGGTCGATGCAATCAAGATGACGGGGACGGGTGCGATTGCGGGCCCAATCATTGTGGATGACCGCGTCTGGGTGCTTCATGAGAACTTTGTCAATCATGCGGTGCTGTCGGACGGGGAAATCAAGTGGCAGGTTCACTCTGTCTGGAAAGAACCTGGATTTGTTCCGGAAGACATGGCGTATTGCCCCCAGAAATCGGGCGAGGAATTCTTGGCAGTTGTCGGCTCGAACGGGGAAATTATGCGCGTCGCCCTTCCCTCGGGCGTAGCGATGAACCGGTCCGAGAAGGTTTCTGGCGTAAAGGGAGAATCCTTCCGCATCGCCTGTACGGACATCGATAGGGATGGCGAGAACGAACCTGTGATTGTAGGAAGTCGCGGGACCGTCGCCGCATTTAAGAAGGAAGACAAGATCAAGACGCTTTGGACCAAGAACTACAAACGCGGTGCCGCGGGTACGAGCGGCCTCAAGGACGAAACGTCTGGCATCGCTCTTGGCGATATCAACGACGACGGCTACCCTGAAATCGTGTTCCTCGGCGACAACCTCGTTTATGCACTTGACCGCTTTGGCGTGCCGATAGACGGATTCCCGGTGACGATTAACCGCGGCGAGCCTATCGTCGGTTTCTTCAGCGATCCGCTGCTTGTCGATGTCACGGGCGATAAGGTGCCTGAAATTCTCGTGCCTTCGAGCAACGGATTGGTTTATGCTTACACGGGCAAGGGCAAGCGCGTTTCGGATCGTTTCCCGATTGCGGCCGGCAGCTACGAAATGAGGGATTCCCTTTCACAGATCGTTCCGATGAGCATCTTTGTGACGGATGCGGTGAAGAATTCCAAGGGCCCTGAACTTTATGCGCTGCACAGGAACAGCGTGTCGGCGTTCCGCTTGGACAAGGCCGCTAACGGCGCCGAAAAGGCTGCTGTTGCGTGGGCGCTCCCTGCTGGCGGCAACGAACGCACGGGATTCTTCGATGCATCCAAGCTCGGCAAAGTCGAGGCTGCAAAAGAAAAAGACGAAATCTCGGACTTCTTCATCTACCCGAACCCGGTTCGCGGTGGCAATGCGAAAGTGCGTATGGAACTCGGTGCGAAGCCGCAGTCCATCAAGCTTGAGCTGTACGACATCACGGGTTTGTGCGTGTTCAAGAAGAACATCCCGGATGGCGTTGCCGGCAAGAACCAGGCGGATCTCGACTTGCGCGACTTGGGCTCGGACATCTATACGGCCCGTCTGCAGGTCAAGTTCCAAAGCGGCAAGACTAAGCAGAAACTTTATCGCGTAGGTGTTGTCCGTTAGTCATTGGACAGGAGGCGGATTATGCGTCTGGAAAAAATCAAGAAGCTTTGTTTACCGGTTGCGGTTTTGTTTCTTGGGACGCTTGTTTTGCTTTCTGCGTGCACGGCAACTGGCGAGGCTGTCGATGGTGGATCTTTTACCCCCAATGGCAAAAAAAATTCATCGGGATCCGTTCCGCAGTCGTCGTCAAGCGTCGATACTTTGAAGGTGGATTCTTCGTTTTTTGGCTTGTTTGACTGGGTCCGCATCCCCAAGGCGACGATTACCCGTGGCGTGAATGCCTTTGGCGTCAATTCGTTCTCGATGGCCACGACCGAAGTGACCCAGAAAACATTTAAGTTCATCATGAATGGAATCCCGAAACAGTCGAAGGAGGGCGATGAACGGGCTGTTTCGAATGTGAGCTGGTACCGGGCCGTACTTTTCTGTAATGCTTTCTCGAAACTTGCGGGGCTTGATACGGCGTACGTCTATAAGTCCATCGTTGGCGATTCTATCCTCGTGGATTTGACTATCGATTATTCTGCGAATGCCGTAAGGCTTCCGACCGAGAACGAATGGGAGGTCGCGGCCCATGGCGGCACGAGTACGACTTATTACTGGGATACGGATGTAGCCTCCAAATATGCGTATTATGGACAAACTGCAGGCCCGGACGAAGTGGCTCAAAAGTTGCCGAACGGTTTTGGTCTTTACGACATGGCGGGGAATGTCGCGGAATGGGTGAATGACTGGTATGACGCTTATCCGAAAAATAAAAGCGACAATTATACGGGCCCCCAAAAGGGCGAATACCGCATTGTGCGCGGCGGTGGCTGGTCGGACAAGGTAAACAGTCTGGCTCCCAAGGAACGTGAAAAACTGGATCCGGTACATTCCAAGGTGACCGTTGGCTTTAGACTGGTCTATTCTGCTGGTTTTTAAAGAGACTCGCCTTTCGTCTTGTTTGAAATTTTTTAGATTATTGCGCATGAAGTTTGCCTATGTGCTAACCGCGCTGTTTTGTGGTCTTTTTTTAGGATGCTCCGAAGAAAAAACGGAGCCGCTGCCTGACTTGCCGCCTGTGGAAATTCCCGCGACAGTCTTTGGCTTTTATTCAGGACGTTTACCGTGTGACAATTGCAAACAGCGCGCAGTGGATATGGACTTGATCGAAGATGGCAAAGTTCTTGCCGTGCAGACGATGCTTACGGATTCTGTGCGGGTCGATACGCTCCGTGGAAATTTTTCATACGCCGATAGCGTTGTGACGGTGAACCTTGCCGAAAATACGCTCCATTGGACGTTCAAGCGCGACAAAGTGGGGAATCTCGTTTTTATGAAATTGGGTAGTGTTTATCGCGATGCCGAAGGCATGAAGGCGGTAATGGTTCGTTTTTATAAAAAGATTAAAAAACAATAGTGGGGGAGAATATGTTTACTGCCTTGATTGTCGATGACGAACCTCTAGCCCGTGTGCGCATGCGCTCCTTGCTCGAAGCGTATTCAGGTGAAATTGAAATTTTGGGCGAAGCGTCTTCCGGTGCGCAGACGATTGCTAAAATCCACGAACTCGACCCCGATGTCGTTTTTCTCGATATTCAAATGCCCGACATGGATGCGTTCGAAGTTCTGAAAACGCTCAATGAAGACGATATTCCTTTGATCGTGTTTACGACGGCCTATGACAATTTTGCGTTGAGGGCTTTTGAAGAAAATACGGTTGATTATCTTTTGAAGCCCATTGACCCGGAACGCCTTGCATCTACGATGGCGAAACTTCGCAAGCGTATGCCCAACCAGGGGGGGCTTGGCGTCCCGGCCGATTTCTCGTGGGACAAGTTCAAGGAACTGCTGAGCGTGAGTGATCTTTACATGCAGAGATTGCAGGTAAAACAGTCGGATCGCATCTTGCTTGTGAACATGGACGAAGTCATCCGCTTCCAGAGCGAAGAAAAATATACGACGGCTTACACCACGACTGCGCAGTACGTGATCGATCAGACTCTTGTGGAACTGGAAAAACGCCTTGATCCGCGTCAGTTTGTCCGCGTTCATCGGGCTCACCTGGTCGCAATCGATTATATCGCCGAAATTCGAAAAAATGATGCGGGCCGTTTGTGCATCGTGCTGCGTGACAAGAACAGGACGCAGATTACGGTGAGCCGCAATTTTGTGAAAACAGTCAAGAGTTTGTAATTTGGAGTTTTGATGGAACAGACACCTCAAAAAAAATCAGCAAAAAAGTTTTTGAAATCGTTTACTCGTGAAGTCATTGTACCGGTTATTCTTGCGCTAATCGTTATCCAGTACGTCATTCAGGCGTTCCAGATTCCGAGCGGTTCCATGGAGGATTCCCTCAAGACGGGTGACTTCTTGTTGGGACTCAAGTTTACTTACGGATCCCCGATTCCGTTCTCGAACCAGAAGTTCCCGGGGTACGCAGAACCGAAGCATGGCGATGTCGTCATTTTCCGTTATCCGGGCGAGCCGGAATATCCCGACAACAACCCCAAACGTTATACGCACTTGTTCAATGCTCTCATGCTGGGCAATTACTATTGGGACCACGCTCCTGAAAATGGCCAGCCTCATTTGGTGCATTACGCCGACGGCCCGAAGGACTACATCAAGCGTTGTGTCGCCGTCAGTGGAGATACTGTTGCGGTTCATGGCGGCAAGCTTTTCTTGAATGGTAAACGTCAGGATTCGCTCCCCGCGTTTGGCAAGTGGACGGCGAGCGTCCGCACGCTTTCGCCTCGCGATGAGGTCGGAGAATTTGTAGTGCCGTCTGTGGGCGATACGCTGTACGTCGATTCCCTGCCGATGATAAAGCTTTGGTGGCTGCGTTCGCTTGTTGCCCAGGAAAATCCAGATTCTTCCGTGCATCTGGACCTTTCGCTTTTGCGCAATGGCCGTGAAAGCAACAATTACGTGTTCAATGACTTCAGGTTCCCGGTAGAAAATGACCGAGGAATATTGCTGAACGCGATGCTCTCGAGAAACCAGACGGTAATCCAGCAGCGTCTCACGCTTGGCGATACATTGTCTGGCGCCATGCCGTTCAGTTATTTCAAGGAACTCGCAAAGATAGGTTTTTTGCCGTTACTCGATCCGCACGACCCGAATCTGAACAGTGGCTTTACGCGTCCTGTGAGCTACATGTCTTTTGAGGGATCCATTCTTCAGGATCTCGATGGTAACGTGAAACGCTTGAATATGTCGCCGGCTGTTGCTGATTCTACGGACTCTACGGGAACGGCTCTTGAGAACAATCATTTTGAAATACAGAGAAATCTCTATTTGGGCTCCGAAAAGATCGACCGTTATGTTGTCAAGTATCCGCAGTTCTTTATGATGGGCGACAACCGTGACAATTCCGCCGATAGCCGCTATTGGGGCGTCGTTTCGCTTCGCAACATTCGTGCAAAGGCTTTTGTCATTTACTTCTCCTTCGAAAACGATGATGGGAAATTTGCTTTGGGCAATCCTCTTACCTGGTGGCGCATTCCGTTCCGTATCCGTTACACTCGCATAGGCAAAATTATCGATTTGATCAAGTGAGAATGAAGTTCTTGAAGGTTGCATATATCTTGGCGTCATGCCTGATGATGGTCGCTTGCGCAACGCAGGTGGCCCCTTCTGGTGGACCCGAAGACAAGCTCCCGCCTCGCGTGGCGGCCATGTTGCCAGCGCCAAATACTGCCAACCATCCGAACGAACTTTATGTGAAACTGGAATTTGACGAATGGATTAACGCATCGATCCCGCGTGGAGCGGTTTCCATTTCGCCTCCGATTGAAAAAAAGCTGAAGTTCGAAGTGCATGGCAAGACGCTCGAAGTGTATTCTCGTGCCGAGCTCGATACGGGAACGACCTACACGGTCACGTTTGCAGGGGGCATCAAGGATTTGCGCGGAAATGCACTTGCAAAACCGTTCCATGTCGTTTTCTCGACGGGAGCGGTCATTGATTCGCTTACGCTTTCTGGGCGTGTTATGGTCCCGGACTCTCTTGTTCGAAAGAAATCGTACCCGAGTGTCGGGCTCTATTTGATGGGCCCCGATCGAGAATCTAAACGCTTCCTCCAGAAATACCGTGATACGGTGACGCATGTGCTGGATTCGCTTCCGATGCTTTCAAAGGAAGAACCGCTCTACCTTACTGCGGCGGATAGCGTTGGAAACTTTACGTTTACGGGGCTCAAGGCTGGGCGCTATCGTGTTGTCGCGTTCGTCGATGGAAATGGAAACCACAAGATTGAGCCCTCTTCGGAACTGGCGGGCGTCTGGGTATCTGACCTGCTGCTTGACGAATCGACGAAGGACACCTTGTGGATTCCCCTTGCAGACCAGGATACGTCGCTGATGGAACTGGATAATGTCACGCAGCCTTTTGCTAGCGTGCTTGAAGCGAATTTTACGCGCCATGTGTATTTTGATTCTGCTTTTGCGGATACCTCGAATTGCTATCTCGCTTCGCCTGACGGGGATACACTTTATCCACGGCTAGTCTATCTCGGAACATCGAATGCCCCGCGTTTCTATTTTGATCCAAAACCGAAAGAAGATGTTTTGTACAAATTTATTTGTACGAATGCGAAGGACTCGTTGTCTCGCGTTTTGGATACGGCAAGGAACTTTGCCGAAATCGAGTGGAAAGAAATGGAAGGCGATACACTGGATCCGAAAATCCAGACTGTGCAAGTCATGGGCAAGACGAAGAACGCTTTCCCGGACGATTCCTTGGTCGTGATTTACAACAAGCCTGTTCTTGATTCTATAAAGGACATGTTTTTTATAGTCGAAGGGAAGGATACCGTCCAGGTCTCTGTCAAAAAACTGGATCCGGTTCGCTTTTTGGTAGAGCGCAGCCTTCCGTGGCCGACCGATACCAAGTTCAGTTTGTTGCGTGGATACAGCGATACGACTTTGGCAAAGGCCGATAGCAACGGCGTTCGTGACACTGTAATCAAGACAAAGTACGAAGGAAAACTCTCTTTCGAGACAGTTTCCAAACTAAAGCTGTCATCGCTTGCGGGTAAAATCCCGGGAGCGAAAGATGGAGCACTAGTTCGTCTCAAGTCTGTCGAAACGGGCAAGTTCGAATTTGCGAAATGTTCTGCCAATGGCGCCTTTTCCTTTAACGACCTAGTTGAGGGTGGTTACATTATTGACTATTATTATACCGATAAAGGGAGGGATTTACCTAGTGGCGGATCCCTGCATCCCTTCAAATTCGGTTCTGCTTGGAGAGCTCCGCTTGACACCTTGAAACTCAAGAGTGGTGCAAACGATTTGGAACAACTGATGCCGAACTTGCCGGCATTGCCTTAAAGGATGGATGAAGATGGAAAAAATTCCTGCATTTGTTGCGCTTGACTTGGAAACGACCGGTCTCGATTTCGAAAAGGATGAAATCATTGAGGTCGCACTTGTTCGCTTCGAAAATGGCGAACCGAAAGAGAATCTCGATTTCTTGGTGAAGCCTTCCTCTGCGGAACTCCGCCCATTTATCGAGACGTTGACTGGCATTAGCAAGGCGGACTTGGACGAATCCCCGGATTTTGCAACGATCGCTGGGCAGATTTGTTCATTTATCGGAGACCTCCCGATTGTGGCACACAATGCGCAGTTCGATTCCAAGTTCTTAAAGCAGACTTTCACCAAGGTCGGAATCTCTTATGACACCCACGTGTTCTGGGATTCGCTTACGCTTTCGCGCATTGCGTTCCAGAAAGTCCCGAACCATCGTCTCGATACGCTTGTGCAGGAACTGGAAATTGAACGTAGCCGTGCTCACCGTGCGTTGCCCGATGCTGATGCTTGTGGACGCTTGTTTGTAAAGGCTCTGGAAAAAATTTCTTCGATGGATCCGTGGCTGTTCGATGCGCTTTCCAAGGTTGCTAAAGGTTCCGGCTACGAATCGCTTTTTGCAGCAAATGTTGAATCGCTAGCCTCTCCGAAGTACAGTTTGCCTGCCGTACCCGCACAGGAATCCTTGCCCAAGTCCAGGGCTCCTCGCGTGAGTGAGTTTTTCAAGGAAGGTGGATTCATCTCGTTTGTTGTCGATGATTACAAGCCTCGCCACAACCAGCAGGATTTTGCCTCGGTCATGGAACGCAACATGTACAAGGGCGGCCTTTGCGTGCTCGAAGCTCCGACCGGTTCCGGAAAGACTTTGTCTTACCTGATCACCGCGGCGAACAAGGCTATAACAGGCGAACGCGTGCTCATCAGTACCGCAACGCGCACCTTGCAGGAACAGCTCTGGACAGAAGCAATCCCGCAGATTGCAAAGATTTACAATGGCGAACTCCGACCGGCGATTTTGAAGGGCCGCGACAATTATCTTTGCCTTCGCAAGTTCGAAGAACTGCTGATGCACCCGCAGACTCTCCTGTCCGCTGAAGAACGCGATTCCTTCATGGCGCTTATCCCGTGGGCTTTGACAACTGAAACGGGCGACATCAACGAATGCAATTCGTTTAGCCCGAGCCGCAATCGTGTGCTTTGGTCAAAGCTTTCGTGCAGTGCCTCGTGTTGCAACGGCGATAATCACTCGCATCACGATAACTGTCCGGCGCTTATCGCGAAACGCAAGGCGATGAATGCGAACATGGTGCTTGTGAACCATTCACTTTTCCTTGCGGACCTGCAACTCGATTTTGCGTTGCTCCCGGCATACGAACACATCGTCTTTGACGAAGCGCACCGCCTGCCCGAAATCAGCAACCAGGTGTTTGGCCGCTCCATCTCGTTCTTTGGATTCAGGAACATCGCAAAGACACTCGAACCTTCCAAGGCCGGTGGCGATGGCCTCCTTGTAGAAATTGCAAGCCGCATCCCGGCGGAACAGCCGGAACTTCATGAACTTTGTGACAAACTCTCCGAAGCTTTGGGCGAAGCCGAAAAGGCGCTGCACCGCTTCTTCATGAAAATCGGCAAGAAACTTGCCAAGCAGAAAAACGGTCGCAACGGCTTTACATATACAAACAGTATTCTCGCAGAATACGAAGCCGACCCGGCCACCTTCCTCGAACAGTACGCGACTGCCCGCGATTTGGCAGAAAAGCTTGTTGCGGGGACCAAAGACTCTCTCAAGGGCATCGTGAGCGACCTCGAAGGCCGTATGACCGAAATCAGCCACTTTGTTTCTGACTTTGAATTTGTGACAAAGGCCGGCCGCAGCGATTGGGTGTTCTACATGGAAGAACCGTTCAACCCGCATACCATCAAGCTGCATGCGCTCCCGCTCCATTCCGGCAACATCTGGAGAGAAAAATTCTATCCGTGGATCAAGTCTGCGACATTTACCTCGGCGACGCTTTCTGTGCAGGCCGACCTCACGTACTATTTGCAAAAAATGGGCATGGACAATCTGCGTTTGAGTAAACAGCCGTTCGTGCGCGTTTATACGGAACCCTCCGATGTGAACGAGCGCCGTTCCGTGATGGTCGCGAAATTCTTGCCGAAGCCCTCCGCTCCGGAATTTGGCGACGCCTTGAACGACACGCTCTTGAAGGTGCTCCCGTCGATTGAAGAAAATACGATGGTGCTCTTTACAAGCGTTGCGACAATGATGAAAGCACAGGCCGCACTTGCTCCCGTATTCGCCGAACGTAAGAAACTTTTGCTTTGCCAGCACGTCGATGGTTCGCTCGATGGCCTCGTCGCGATGTTCCGCAAGGAACGCGGCGCTTGCCTCCTTGGCTGCCAGAGCCTCTGGGAAGGCGTCGATTTCCCGGGCGATGCGCTCAAGCTGCTCGTCATCACGAAGCTCCCGTTCCCGAACCCGACAGACCCGCTTGTCGCAGGCCTCACGAACGAGATGAAAGCCACCAACAAGAACTTCTTCAAGGATTTCTTTGTTCCTGAAGCCTACATGGAACTCCGTCAGGGAATGGGTCGCCTGCTGCGCTCCGATTCCGATTCTGGCAAGGTCCTCATCTTGGACAACCGCGTTATTCTCGAACGTTACGGCAAGACCTTCGCCCGCATCTGGAACTTCAAGAACCGCATCGCGAATTCCGTCGCCGACATCGAACGCTTCGTGAAGTAAATTGGCTTTGGGGTGTGAGCTCGCGCTAAAGCGCTTCGGGCTCGCTTCAAGTTCACTGAGCCCGCCGAAGGGCCGGGGTCAACGTCATCCTCGACCGTCAAGGAGGGCGGACAGCACTTGGCAAGTGGACGCCGTTGGCGTCCGCAATTACGGCTCAACCATGCCAGAATGTGAACATTCTGTCGCGGCGCTCGCCTTATATGCTTTTGTTGCCTTAGTGCGCATGGCCACCTTTAGGTGGGAATCCAGAGCATTGTCATGCGGCACTAAGGTTGGTGAGCTTGCCGAACCATTGCGGCATCTCTTTTTTATATCGGAACAAACGATTTTTTTTGTATATTCCGTAATAGCGGCTTGTAAGTAAGAGAAAATATCCCCATTGCCAGAAATGTTTTTGAAAATGTAAATTTATATAAATTACAATAAATTCTAAAAAAAATAATATATATTTGACTCATATATAGACAAATTGTCATGATTTTGTGAGTTTAACATGTTTAAAATATTTTGTACGTTGATTTTTACTTTGCTGATTAACTCGGCGTTTTCTCAGAGTGTTGAGCAAGGAAACGCATTCAATAAGTTTATGGGGGCAGAAGGCGGTGTAAATCCGTTATCTGGTTCTGTTGCCTTTAAGAAAAGTTTGGCTACGATTTCTTCTGGAAATGCTACTTATGATATTGAGATGAGTTATTCAGGCAATGTTCAAGAAATTGTCAAAAATAAAAATGATATAGCCCAAATAGGTTGGGTTGGCTTGGGATGGAGCCTTGGTCACGCGAAAATTGTTGCAGATGATGCTGGAACTATGTGGATTGGTGATGATTCATATTACCTGCAAACAGGTACTGGATTAAGATATAAAATAGTTAAAGATGATAATGGTAAATGGTGGATTGAAAATTTACCATATTGGCAAATTGAGCAAAAAACGGAGCTAGTTACATTTAAGACTACTGACGGAGGAAAAAAGTATTCTATTGTTGTTGGCTGGGTTGTTATCAGCGATGCTGGCATAAAATATACTTATGGTGATAATGATTTTCATGATGGAGAAAATAACCCGAAGCGTATTGCGACTGAATATACAATAGCGAATCCATATACTTTTGGCATTGTTGGAGTGTATGAAAATGGTGATGCTGCTTTATACCCTAGCGCTTGGAATTTATCTAAAATAGAAGATTATGATGGTAATTATTTGACTTTCTCATATGAACAATATGAAGAAAAAGTTCGAAAAAATATCAGAGGTACTAGTAAAGCGTATATAACCAAAGTTGGTTATACAAAAGAATGTTATTTGAAATCAATAGAATCTTCCAAAGGTGAACGTATTGTTTTTACAACAGAATATAAAGATTTTGAAAGAGAATTTATAGATAATAAGGGTGAATCGGAGGTTTCTGAATCTTCCGATCCTGACACCTATATGGATCCAATGGAACGAAGATTCCTTTCGCAGATCGTCATATATGGAAGGGACAATTTGCCTTTAAAGTACATTGATTTCTGCTACGAACCCTTGAATGTGAAAATTAAGGGGGAATATAATCAGGACTATGTGAAAAGACTGCTCGTCTCTATTTCTGAAACGGGAAGAAATAAGGAGGAAATTCAAAAGGAATCTTTTAACTATATAAGAGACGAAGTTGATGAAAGCGGAAAACCCTTGCCCTTGGGGTCTATTGAGTCGGTAGCTGGTCCAAATTGTGGTACTGTAAAATATGAATACAAGGAACTGCCATTACTTGAAGTGGATCCATTTACTGGTTTGCATAAAGAAAATGTCCCTCTTTCTGATTTTTCTTTGGGCCAAATGGAAGATGGAACAATTTACATTGTCGGACAGGGCAAGATTTATATTAAAACTCCAAAGGGATGGGTCTTTCAACAGGCAATAGATTATTCTTCCCAATTGGCCATTATTGGTGATAAAAATTGGTTTATTCTAAAGAAGGAATTGAATGTTAGTGGTGATAAGGTTAGTTATACTCCTTATGTTTGGGATGGAATGTTGTGGAAAAAAATGGGGACTTTTACAGACGATAGGGATAAAAACTTTGTGGCTATAGGTCCAGGTTATCTACTTACCGCTCATGTTAATGTTAGTGAGAAAAAATTAGAATGGAGTATTCCGTGGAGCATGTGGGGAAAAACGGAATCAAATACAAGTTCATATTCAAATACAATAGGTAGTGTTGATTCTGATCCGACTGATAGAGCCTCCATAAGACTTTTGGCTGGAAAAAATCATTTTGCCATTTACTATAAAAAGGCATGGAATTGGGGCGCCAACGGAGCTTTGAATATTTATTCATTTGTTTCCGATTCGGAAAAGGAAACTTTCGAAACAGGCACTCCGGTTGATCTTGATATTATTGATATACGTTTTTTGGATGAAAATACATTTATAGGAATTATTGAAGATGGGGATAATGCGTTTGCATACCATTGGCATGAAGATGGGAATAGAAATTGGGGATGGGATTGGATTAATATTGATGAATTGGAAGGCTGGCATGGAAGAGAATCGATCCAGGCGACTGGGGATGATTATTTCGTTACAAGGCATAACGATAAAGATTGTATGTCTTTATTCATTTATGATGGGAAAAAATGGAATGTTCGTTATAATAATGAAGATATGGTGCATGATCAAGATTATGATCCCGTGACGGAAGCTGAATGGGAGGCTGTTCCTGGTTATAATTTTTTTTGTAGCTAGGAAACCCAGAATATTAGAACATTGGTATGGCAATGAAATTAAGCCTTTTCGTGAATATGAACGAATTGAGCGTAAAAATGGGGAATGGACTCGAGGAACGACGGAAAGTTCAGGGGACGAAAAAATAGTCTATGCTGGTTCTGACTGGTATTTTATCAAAAATAATCAGATTGGATATATTAGAAATGGCTTCGATTGGAAATTAGAAGATTATTCTGGTCCGTATTCAAAATTTATGCAAGGAAATGACATTGTATTCCGGGATACAAAGCGTTTATCGTCAAAAAATGGGGATTTTTTCGTTGAAAGGCTTATTGACGGTTCCGATATATATTATAAAAAGAATGATTCTTTTAAGGGGACGGTAAAGGGCTTTTTTGTTTCAAGGAAACACGTTATGGACCCTGTCGAAGATAAAGTCGTCACCTATGAATATGATTATGTATCCAATTCTTTAGGAACTCCACCTACATATGATTACACTAACAAAACCCCTGTTGTAAGAGCTTATGTTGTAAAACTTCCTGATAATGCTGGAATTGTAGAGAAGAAACTATGTGATGATGAAGACGATGAATTAGGAACAGCTTTTGGAGAAATTTGTGAGGAAAATTATTATAACTCGTCTTCTGCACAAAAGCCCACAAAAAGCATAAAAAGGGATTATGAAAGATATCGCAATGCTAGTTGGCCACATCATATTTACATGGATCGTATTGTTTCGACTACATCGACGATCAACAACCTGACAAAAACTGAGAAATATATTTATGCGGATGACGTCAATGGTATGGTTGCCAAGACCCTTCTTTATGACAATAATCAGGACAAGAACCTGTCGGAAACAGTAAACGTATATGCTGCTGAGAAATATTCTAATTTACGTAATCAAAATTGCAATCGATTAATGGAAAAAACCGCAACATATCAATGTGTTCCTGATTGCATTAGTGGCGAAATTGTATCGGGGGAAGTGGCTATGTATCCACAAATAGGTTGTGATGCGCATGTCAATGAACAATGGATTTATACACCGCCAAGGAAGGGAAGGGAAAAAAGTTTTACGTTTGACTGGAATTCGTCAACACAGGGGAACGCGTGGACGAGTACGAAAAGGGTAGCAAGTTTTTACAATGGAATTCCAAATGAGTCCGTTAATCAACTAGGTGTAAAAAGTGCTGTAATTCTTGAAAAGGGTGCGGTAAATTGGCCTGTGGCAAACGTAGAAAATGCTGGATTGGATGAGGTTCTTATTTTGCCAGGTGATGAGTGTAATATTGAAAATTGGAAGGAAGAATGTACTACAGTGCCAATGACTGGAAGGTATTTGGGAAAGAATTATGCTGCTTCTGCCAGTGCTTATGGACGATTCTCTAAAACAGCGATTCTTGTAGATAAACAGAACTCTCTTAAGGGTGTTTTAAAAAAGGCGAAATCACCAAAATATCGTTTCTCGGCGTGGGCTCAGGGAACGAGTCATGGCGTTGGTAGCGATAAAATAAATTTGAAAATTAATTCATCGTTGAAAAATGAATTTAGTTTAACAGGGGATGGTGTTTGGGAATATATTGAATGGCCAATAGAGTTTAGCACGGGTGAAGAGGATAATGTCTTGTTATTATCAGCCGTAAATGAATCGAAGATTCATTTACAAGATGTTCGTCTAGTTCCAGAGGACGCTTTAGTTCAAGTTACTTTTTATGACAAGGTTCTAGGTCAACCTATTGCAAAAGTAGATGATCGTAGTGTTGGCTCCTATATAGAATATGATGCTCTTGGCCGAGTTATTGGAGTTTATGGGGAGACTGTGGATGGAACTATTGTCCAAAAATCCAAAACATCTTACACGCAAAGTGTGTGTGCCGAGTCTTCTGATAAAAACTTTGCATTGAAAGAGCTTGTTGTAAATGGAGAACATTTAGCGATTTCAACAACTCCGGGAACGATAGAAATCGCTGTAAAAAATAGTACGGATGAGTTGAATATATCATGGAAAACATTTGTCGAAGGAGAAAATGTATTCTATAGCTTACATGAAAGCGGCGAAAGTGCTAGCTTCGAAAAATCAAGATGTGGCGGTTCGTGTGAAATAACGCAAGAATTTCAAGGTTCCTCAATGACTTTGGATATTGCCGTATCTTCTTATGGGAAACCATATAAAGTTAAAATAAGTAAATCAACATCGGGATGGATTGATTATGGGAAACCCTTGACGAAAGGCTTTAATCCAGGATATTTGTCTGACAAAAATGTTTATGGTGTGCGTTACCTTACTGAGGACAAAATAAAAAAAGCTGTATTCAACGGCTCGGAATGGACTGGATATTTACCTAAAAAAGAAGATAATAACCAAGAAGAAAAACGGGAGGTTTATGTAAGCTTGGGTGGCGCAATAAACAATGGAATTGATTATGTATTCGCTCTACCTAATTTTGTTGGTACTGGAGGCCAAGATCCTTATTATGCATATACGTCGGATAGAAATGCTTTAGGATTTAAAGATGTATCATCGAATGGAAGTGAACCGAGTTGGGATAATATGGGTTCCTTTGATAAGACTGGGGTGAAAAGTGAAAAATATCATATGGTGACATCGCCTGATAACAAAACATA
>Ga0310696_10001681_pt1 | contig 31489 bp, 25 predicted proteins | sample AusTroGonzalo_MG_4_FD_203885 | JGI IMG/M metagenome (GOLD analysis project Ga0310696, IMG submission 203885) | Bovine rumen microbial communities from tropical cattle in Woodstock, Queensland, Australia - Gonzalo_02 (v2) (version 2) | ecosystem: Host-associated > Mammals > Digestive system >... | reverse complement strand
CCGGACAAAACCACCCAGACCGAGGCGGGCACGGGCTACTTCAAGAAGGCTTGGTCGGGCGAGGAAATCACCGCCGACAAAGCCAACGTGCGCATCGAGAAGGGCACCAAAGGTCCTGCTTGGGGCGGCCTCTATTGGCAGTATTTCGAGAATCTCGACAAGATCACCCGCAGCGACGATAAGAACTTGGTTATTGAGAAGCAGCTCTACAAAGTGGAGAACACCGACAAGGGCGAGGTGCTGAAGGCCATCACGGCTGGCCAGCCGTTGCAGAAGGGCGACAAGGTGCGCGTGCGGGTGGTCATCACCGCCGACCGCGACATGGAGTTCGTGCATCTCAAGGACATGCGCGCCGCCGCCTTCGAGCCGGTCAACGTCTTCTCGCAGTACAAATACCAGGACGGTCTGTGGTATTACGAAGCCACAAAGGATGCCGCCACGCACTTCTTCATCGACTGGCTGCCGAAGGGCAAATACGTCTTCGAGTATACACTCTTCGCCACGCAGTCGGGCAACTTCAGCAACGGCATCACCGAGATCGAGTGCATGTACGCGCCGGAGTTCCGCTCGCACTCTGCCGGAATCCGGGTGGATATACATTAGATGATATTCCTTGAGCAGCCCCGTTAGGGGCAAGAGCTTGGTAGCCCCGTACAAGCGAAGCGCAGTGCGGGGGTCAAAGTCAATAATCAATGTTATGAAGAAACACATAATTACCCTGGCCATCATCGCCACCACCATCACCGCCTTCGGGCAGATGCAGAGCCCGTCGGCAATCTCCGCCAAATGGAAAGAGATCCGGCAGTGCTGCGAGAAGTACGACGACGGCGCGGACTCCGCCTACCGGATGCTGAACGAGCAAATCGCCCGCACAGAGAAAGATCCGGTCGCCAACGCCATCTGGCACAGCTGCCTGGCGCAGTTCCTGTCGGAATACCACAGCTCGAATAGCTACCGCATAGGTCAGCGAACAGAGGTGGCCGATGAGACTCCCGCCGACTTCAAGGAGTGGGATGCCCGCACCTTCGACCGGCGTGTGCGGGAGGAGTATATCCGATCGCTGACGTACACTCCCGAAACGTGGCCGCTCATGACTGGGAAGCCGGCCTCCAACTACACGTCGCTGCTGAAGAACCCCACTCATGTTCGTCCCGAGCTCACCCTTTATGATATCCTCGCCTACCGCTATCTTGAGGAGGTCGGTCCGCAGCTGTCGCGGATTCCTGAATCCGAACCGGATTTGCGCGGGAATGAAGACCTTTGTGATGACGGACAATTCATGAATATGCCCTTGTCTATTGCGGATTCAAATAGTGATGCTTGGAATATTCTTGCTGTATATCAATTACTTACAAAACTTCATAGACATCTTGGACACAATTCGGAGACGGTGCGGCTGACCATTGCCCGTGTCGATTTCCTGCGTGAGCACGGGCTCGCTCCCGACAATTCTGAAACGTGGTACATTAACTTTCTCACGAACATTGGAAAGTTCTACGAAGGAACGGATGCATACGGTTTTGTCGCCTACAGACTTGGACGCTTGTATGTGGAACGCGGCGAATTATATAATGAGACCGAGCACCCGGAATACCGTAACGATTTGGCGATCGCCCTTGCGCTGTTCAAGCAGTCGCTCAAAACGCCTTCCGCCAATGTTCTCAACCAGAATGCCGATTATATCCAAGAGGCCAAGGAATGTATCAAAACCATTGAGTTAAAGTATGTTGGGATAAATCTGGACGAGGAACCCGTTGCCGTGGGAGCTCCGCATCTTTGTCGCATTCACTACAAGAACCTCAAACGCGCATACGTCCGTCTTGTTCCGGTCTCCTATGCGCAGAGCAAGCTGACGATGCGCGACCTGAACGAGCAGCAGTTCGCCACACTGCTCGCCATCAAACCCGCCCATCAGCAAGCCGTAGACCTGCCGGACATGCAAGATTATCGGCAGCATGAGGGTTATTACGGCATTCCCGGGCAGTCGGCCGGCAACTATATGCTGATGATTTCCGACAAACCGTTCCCCTGTTCGGTGAAGAATTGTCAAGAAATCATCACCTATCAAGTGACCGACATCGCCCTGTATCAGCGCCAAACGATTGAGGGGTGGGAGTTTTTAGTTGTGGATCGCACCACCGGCGAACCTTTGGAGAATGCCCGGATAACCGCCACAAAAGAAAAGAACGGGAAAGTGTCGTGCGAGACGGATAAAAACGGACTGGCAAAGATGAACTATGCTGGGAACAACTTTACAGAAGGTTTTGCTGTGGAGTACCGAAACCAGCGGCTGCACACCACGCGGACGAGCTGGTGGTGGGGCGGCGAGGCGGAACAGCAGGTGATAAAGGATTGCCAACTGCTGACAGACAGGTTGTTGTATCGTCCGGGACAGACGCTCTACTTCAAGGGCATTTGTAGTGAGAAAATCAACAAAAAAGGAAACACACAGAATATCAAATTGTTGGAAGGATTGACCGTAACCGTTAAGCTGGAAGACGCCAACTGGCAGCCGGTGGGCGAGATGTCGCTGACAACCAACGAGTTTGGATCTGTTGACAGCTTCTTCGTCCTCCCCGAGAATGGATTGACGGGGCGTTATCATTTGCGAGTGGTATGTGATGACAAGGTGCTTGGAAGCAAGGATTTCTCTGTCGAAGAGTACAAACGTCCGACTTTCGAGGTGACCTTGAACGCTCCAGAGGAGGCGGTCAAGCTTGGACAAACGGTTGAGGTAGAAGGTGTTGCGGAAGCGTTGGCAGGCTATCCCATCGCGGAAGCCGAGGTCAGCTACAAAGTCCAGCGGCAGTTCTCCCCGATATGGGGAAAGAGCTGGAATTGGTGGAATCAGTCTCCTGCGTATGATGTGCTGGCCGGCACCGCGCAAACCGATGCCGACGGCCGTTTCCGCATCGAGTTCCCCACCGAAGAGAGTCCCGAATCGCCCAAATCACCGTCGATTCACCGCTACCTTGTCACCGCCACGGTTACAGACATCACGGGCGAGACCCATACCTCCACCACGCAGGTGTTCATGAGCCGCCGCAGTCTGTTGCTGGCTGTGGATATCCCCAAGGAAGTTGAAGTGAATCAAACTGATAACCAATTCCCCATATCGCTGACCAATATCTCGGACGTGCCGCAGGAGGGTGTCGTGAAGTATGAAATCCTCAAGTTGACCCCGCCCGACCGTGTTCTTTATCCAAAGAAAGAGCTGGACGTGGTCATCACGAATGAGACAGAGTTGCAGAAAATGTTCCCCACGCGGGCTTTCCATGGGGAGAACGCATATGAAAACTGGCTGTCCACTGTGATAGACAAAGGGAAGGTGACCCTCAGCAAGGAGGGTGCGCGACAGTTCGCCATCCCCAAAATCGCCACTTTGCCCAGCGGGTATTATCGCATCTGTTTCAAAGTACAGGATCCTGGCGGCGAATGGGTGGAAGAGACCAAAACCGTGCATCTCTATCGCCGAGAGGAGAAAGAATGTACCGCCTACAATGCCCTCTGGTGCGATTGTCCCGATGAGGTGACAGCGGGCGACATGCTCCATGTCCGTTACAGCAGCAATCTCGACCACGCCCACGTTTATTGTGAGATTTGGCACAACGACCGCCTGCTTTCACATAATTGGGTGGATTTGCCACGCGCTATGAACACCTTCATTATGCCTGTAGGGGAGGATATGGAAGGTTCTGTCAAAGTGCGTATGTTTCTGATGGCAGACAACCGGATGAGCGAGTTCCACAAGAGTGTGCGGATTGTCAATCCCCGGCATGATATCCGTTTCGAGTTCCTCCGCTTTCGCGACAAGACCCTGCCTGGCAGTCCCGAGGAGTACCAAATCCGCTTGAAAGACAAGGACGGCAAGCCGATTTCCGCCGAGATGCTTTGCACCATGTATGATTTCTCGCTCGATGTTTTGGGAGGAAGCAACCCGCTGACCATAGGATTCCCGTTCTCATACAACATCTATCCTCGGCTGTTCGACAAAGAGGTTACGTGTGACCATTTTCGATTCCAATACTATAGCAATTACATCTACGACTATCGTCCGGGCGTCTGCCTGCCGTTCAACAATTTCAACTTTTACGCCTCCTGTGCCCGGGTGATAGCGAGGCGGTATGGTATGCCGTATAATCAAGAAGTGGTGTTGAACATCGTTGAAGACAACATCAGCGTGAGCACTGGCATCGATTTGGAGACTGGAGAGGAGGCAGAGGATCCTCCCCTTGCTTTCATTGACGAAGCAAAAGTGGGCATGTCGAAGGCACCGGCGGTGACGGACAACAGCGTGGAGCAGCTCCGAACAAACTTCAATGAAACTGCCTTCTTCTACCCGCAGTTACGCACCGACGAGCACGGCGATGTTTTCGTCAGCTTCACCATGCCGGATGCACTGACGAAATGGAAGATGCAGGGCGTGGCGCACAACCCCGACCTTCAATACGGCCGTTTCGAGAAGTTCGTGCAAACGGCCAAAGACCTCATGATCGTGCCCAACGCGCCGCGTTTCCTGCGCGAGGGCGACACGATGGACTTCTCCGCCAAAATCGTCAACACCAGCGGCCGGAACATTTGCGGATACGTGACGTTGCAGATGTTCAATGCGGTGAATAACCAACCGATTGCGATGATCATTACGGATTCGGACCGTAGAGACGCAATGCATTGCGTCTCTACAGGCAACCAACAATACGAAATTCCCGCCAACACCTCCTCCGAAATCCATTTCCGCATCGTGGTCCCCGCTGACATTCCCGCCATCACCTACCGCATTATCGCCCACAACACCGATCCGCAGGACATTGCCGGCGACGGCGAAGAGAAAACCCTCCCCGTGCTCACCAACCGCATGATGATGACGGAAACGATGCCGTTCTACATTTCGGGAAAGGGGACGAAAACGTTTACTTTCAACAAATTGCGGGAATCTTTCGACATCTCCGACGGTAGAGACGCGGTGCACCACGTCTCTACAACCCTCAAACATTACCGTTTGACGGTGGAATGCACCCCCAATCCCGTCTGGTACGCCATTCAGGCGATGCCTTACATGATGGAATATCCGCACGAATGCAACGAGCAGCGCTTCAGCCGCTACTATGCCAACGCCCTCGCCACGCACATCCTGAAGGCCAACCCCGTCATCGAGGAGGTCTTCAACCGCTGGCAGGTGGAGAGTCCCGATGCCTTCTGCTCCGCCTTGGAGAAGAATCAGGAGCTGAAATCCGTGGTGCTGGAGGAAACCCCGTGGGTGCTCGACGCACAGCGCGAAGGCGCGAACAAACAGGCACTTGCCGCGATGTTCGACTTCAAGCGGATGTCCAAGGAGGAAAGCGCAACTCTGAAGAAACTGCAACAGGCGCAGAATGGCGACGGCGGCTGGCCTTGGTTCTCCGGCGGCAAGAGCAGCGACTTCATCACGCGGCACATTGTGGCAGGCTTCGGACACCTCAAAGCGCTGGGTGTCAGCAAGGATGTGGCCAACAGCACCCTCCGCAACGCTGTCTCCTACATGGACGCGCAGATGTACCAGCGCTATCTCGACCGTAAGAAATACCACTACACCTACGTGGACGAGACACACTATCTCTATGCCCGCAGCTTCTACAAACAAAATTTGGATTCGAAGTACAAGGCAGCATACGACACTTGCTACAAGGTTTTGCTGAAGGGATGGAAAGAAGAGACCTTCTACACGCAGGCGATGATTGCGCTCACCGCTTGGCGCAACGGCGACCAAAAGGTGGCGCGAGAGATTGTCGCGTATCTGAAGAGCATGGCCCAGCACGACGAGGAGATGGGCATGTTTTGGAAGAAGCAGGGTGGGGGATGGTTCTGGTACGAACAACCCGTGGAGCGGCAGGCGATGCTGATCGAGGCATTCCACACCATTACGCCCGAGGACAAGGAATCGTTGGCGCAAATGCAGCTCTGGCTGCTCAAACAGAAGCAGACTCAGCATTGGGGCACTACCAAATCGACCACCGAAGCCGTCTATTCGCTGCTGCTGAACCAGACGCTCGTGGCCGAGGACAAGACCTTCTCGCTCACCGTCGGCGACGTGCGGCTGCCGGATGAAAGCACCCAAGCCGAGGCAGGCACGGGCTACTTCAAGAAGGCTTGGACAGGCGAGGAAATCACTCCTGACAAGGCCAACGTTCGCATCGAAAAGGGCACCGACGGTCCCGCTTGGGGCGGCCTTTACTGGCAGTATTTCGAAAACCTCGACAAAATCACCCGCAGCGACGACAAGAATCTCGTCATCGAGAAGCAGCTCTACAAGGTGGAAAACACCGACAAAGGCGAAGTATTGAAGGCGATTACGGAAGGACAGCCGTTGCAGAAGGGCGACAAGGTGCGCGTGCGGGTGGTCATCACTGCCGACCGTGACATGGAATTCGTGCATCTCAAGGACATGCGCGCTGCCACATTCGAACCGGTCAACGTCTTCTCGCAGTACAAATACCAGGACGGCCTCTGGTACTATGAGTCCACCAAAGATGCGGCCACCCACTTCTTCATCGACTGGATGCCGAAGGGCAAATACGTCTTCGAATACACCCTCTTCGCCACCCAGTCCGGCGACTTCAGCAACGGCATCACCCACATCGAATGCATGTACGCGCCGGAATTCCAGTCGCATTCGGCTGGAATCAGGGTGAAGGTTCGGTAAACGTTGTAGAGACGCGGCGCGCCGCGTCTCTACCGTAATATTTGTGTGGTATGATCTTTCGTGTTCACCTTCCCAATCGCATCCACGATAACCCCTTGTTCGTCAATGACGTAGGTGGTTCTCAACGTGCCTTCGGTCACCTTGCCGTACATCTTCTTCTCACCCCACGCCTCGTAGGCCTTGAGGATGGTGAGATCGGTGTCGGCGATGAGGTGGAAGGGCAGCTCGTATTTGGAGATGAACCGCTGGTGCGAGGCGGCGGAGTCGCGGCTCACGCCCAAAACCTCGTAGCCCATGGCGAGGAAGCGCTGGTAGTTGTCGCGCAGGTCGCAGGCCTCGGCCGTACAGCCCGGCGTGCTGTCTTTAGGGTAGAAGTATAGCACGAGCTTCTTCCCGGCGAAGTCGCTCAGTTTCACGATGTTCCCGTTCTCGTCAACGCCCTCGAAATAAGGGGCTTTTGTTCCGATTTGCAGCATAGTTTTGGTGTTTTTATTGAAAAGGCAAAGGTACAATTTTATTTCGATGTTGTTTTGTCAGATACTTAAAAAAAATATGCAGCCCTGCAACCATTTTGCTTTTCTGCGTCTTACATATAGACAAAGATGTTATTTTTGCACCGCAAATTGTTCGATTAAAACCCAATGATGAAGAAGATCCTTTTCGTGTCCTTGTGTGCGCTGCTGATGGTATTCGCCGCCACTTCCCTGAAGGCCCAGAACAGCAGGGACCGCTGGAAATACGATGACTACTTTCCAGACGATTATTTTTCCACGGACCCTACTGATTATCGAAAGCATGTTCATGTTGGGGAGGTCGTTTACTATATGCGCCTCGCCGATATCACACCTTTGTTTGAAGAGAAACAGGGCTCGGGGGATACATTGCTGCGGCTGAACTATATCCCGAAGTTTGCGCACCCCCTCTTTATCCAAGTGCGTCGTCATCATGACCAAATCCGCTTGGAGTGGCAAAAGGGAACTGCCTTCAGGGGTTATATCTCATCTTCCATGTACATGGAACCGAGCGATACGGGCTACGTGGATGCGACAGAGAAGCAATATTACGGAAATTCTTGGGAGAAAGGGATTTTGGATTCGGGCGGCAGAGAACTTACCAGGGAGGAGTGGAATCGCATTCGGCAAATCCTGACGGACATTGATTTTGTTCATTACAAACACTTAAATGGGTGTTGGGGCTTCCGCACTCCTTTCCTTTTGGAGTATGCGGATCAGAAGAAAACCGTTGCACACTATACGGAATGCCCGGACGAGGCTAAAGAGGGACGTCTGGCGAAACTGTTAGTGTCGCTCGTGGATCCACAATACGAGGACATGATGGTTTATTCAGTCAATGAGAAAAATGGAATAATCAAACCCGAATACCCCGGCGGAGAGGCCGCATGCAAGCAGTTTGTCGCGTCATCTGTCCGCTATCCCGACGATGCCTTACGTGATTTAGTGGAATTCACCGCCCGTCTTGATGTGATAATTGAGAAAGACGGCTCTGTCGGCTATGTGCGGGATGTTTCATGGCCGAAATCCCCGTATGGCTTTGCCGACGAATTGATCCGCGTAGTGAAAACGATGCCGAAATGGAAACCCGCTATCCGCAAGGGGGATACGGTGAGATGTTACACCCATATCACCCACAAATTCATCCTTCCTCCAAAGATACGCCCCAAATATGGGAATCCAATTTTGGAATCGCAGCGCGACAAAATTGTGTGGGAGAGAATTGAGGAATGCCATCGCCAATTGCTGCTTAATCCGAGCGACAAAGGGGCGGCGGTACGTATGGGATGCTTTTATTACCGGGAATTTCTGCTGGAAAATACTCCTGTAACCGTACTCGACGCGACGGATTCGATGTTCTATCAAGGGGCTATGATTAGCGAAGATGATTGGTCCACATTCCATGACCGGACGCCGGTGGTCACCCATCCCGGCGACAGCGCCTTAAAGTATCTCTATCAAGCTTTGCAATTGAATCCTGATACAGAAACCCTTATAAACCTATATCTGCCGATCCTGCAATTGGAATATAACCTGAAAAAAACGCATAACCCTTTGGCTGAGCTTCCCTACGACACCGTCGAGGGGGTTCATTTTCCCTATTCCTACTTCGTGAACAGACCCGAAAACGGCGCTTTCGACAACAGCACAGACTACTTGGGTGAAACCTCAAGTTCATTCTTTTGGGTGGACGCTTTTTCCAAGGATTTGACGAAAATGCAGGAACCGGTCCTCTATAACAACCAGTTGCAGGAAGATGAGGCCATTTTCCGCTTCTCCTTCTTCCCCTCCTTTCACCCGCCTGTGTCGTTCCGTGTTGTAAAGAACAATCGAAAGATGACGCTGTATTGGAAAATTCTTCTTACAAAATACGATCCGAATACTTGGAAAGAGATTTCCACAACCGTGAAGACTGGGCATCGGGAAATGACCGCCGCGCAGTATGAGAAATTGTTGCAATATATGGAAGCGATACGTCTCGACGAACTCCCACGCAGTGAGTATGTAATGATGTTTGATGGAGCGCAATGGGTGATGGAACGGGTGACCGACCAAGGATTCAAAGCCCACTTTACCGACGTTGCTGGGAATGACATCCAGCAGGTTTACAGCTTCTTAGCTAAACTCAGCGGTGAGAAGTTGGAGTATATCAAGGAGTATGGGTTTTAGACGTGGATGAGATGAGAACACACAAACCTACACTTGTGTTGACAGTGTCAACAATAATCCTTTGGGCGATTTATGCTACCGTCAGAGCGCTTTTGCCGAAGTTCACGCATTTGGCTTATATGGGCGATGGCTGGCTGTTCGTCGCGGCCACGATACTCACTTCTGTAACTTGTGCCTGTTGGCTTCATATAGTCTCCAAAAAGTGGCATCCTATTGGAAAGTTTTTTTTATGGTTGTGCTATTCTGGGGTCACATTCTTTTGGCTTTTTTGCATTTTGTTCGGATATGCGTATCTGGAACGTAATATTCTGACTGACAGATCGGTAAAGGCCAAAAATGACAAGCATTATATGCTTTACCGTAACTTTGACGGCACATTCGACATTATTTCCTTATACCACAGACAAGGCTTTCTTGAAAAGGAAGTGTGTTTTCTTGACTTCTACGCTCCCAACACTTCAAACGAAGCTCTTCGGGTATATGAGGATTTGGATGTTGTTGTATTTGAATATGTTGACTATTCAAAACAAAACCAACAAGACCTATACCATTTTAATGGGGATTTGTATAAAGGGACAGCTCGAGATTCGATATTGTGTCTGCTGCCTTAGTGCAAACTAGAATGGGGTATGTGAATCGAAGTCCTGTCCTCTGTGGCGACTTGTACACCGAAGACCGTCACTGCGTCAACTCATGTCCCAAAATAACGTCGCGGTTACAATTTGCGCCGCGTGCCGAAGGCACGAAATCTCAATAACCCCACACAAGCGAAACGGAGTGGAGCGCAGTGTGGGGTGGCGGATGCGATGCGTAGGCTGCGTGCCGAAGGCACGAAATCTCAATAACCCCACACAAGCGCAACGAAGTGGAGCGCAGTGTGGGGTAGCAACTGCGGTTCGGGAACTGCGTGCCAGAGGCACGCTACTAATCATTCCGCAAAAAATAACGTTCGTCAATGGCGATGCCATTCTCTTCCAACAAAGCGCGATATTCTTCTGCAAAAGAGAATCGTTTGTGGTGTTCCTTCTGTCGCATGATATAGTTGACGATCGTATCCTTTTCACTTGAACTTTTGCTGATACCAGCATATTCTCGTGCCCAACCCTGAAAACGTGGGAAGTTGGGGGTTGCTTTCAGCCATTTGCAGCTGTCGGTCTTGACTCTTTGTACAAATGATGCAATTGACAAAGTCGGGGGAAGCGAAACGAACAGGTGAACATGATCCGGCATACCGCCTATCCGGAGAGTCTTGCACCGTAGATTTCGTGCTATGCCATATATGTAGGCATAGAGTTCTCGCTCGTGTTCGATTGGGATTGTCTGCTCGCTGCGGTGGGTGCGGAAGATGACATGGTAATAAGATGAGGTGAAACTCATGGTTTTTGGTTTTTGGTGAATATTTAGTTTTTTTTGTTTTTGTTGCGTGCCTTTGGCACGCCGGTTTGCACGGGGTGGCCGCATCCCCCACACGGCACTTCGTTTCGTGTGGGGTTATTGAGGTTTCGTGCCTTCGGCACGGTCAGTGTCCTCGCTATGTCAATAAGATTGTATGATATACATTCAGAATCGCTATGTCAGTAACATTGTATGCCATACATTCAGAATAATAACGCGGCAAAGATACAACAATTCCATGACATGGGCAACGTTAATATCTTGATTTTTTTTCAAAAAAGTGACTAACTGTTCATTTTTTCGACACTTTTCTGCCATTGTCGTAAGTCTTTTGACATTTTTGACTATAATTGATGCAGATACGACGCAAGCATGCAGTTTGATTGTTTTTTTGCTTCGTTTTTTTAATTGAAAATACAAAGTTTTACTCCTGATTTTCAATCAAAAACAGGAGCACAAATACACTTTTTTTGATACGGTAGAGAAAAAAATGTGCCGCGCCTGCAACCATTTTGCTTTTCTGCGTCTTACATATAGATGAAGTTGTATCTTTGCAGCGTCGTTTTCTTCGGAGGATGTTTTACGGAACTTGCATCATTTGTAGACACGGCGTGAAGGGTAAAGAACCAGAAGTTCCAAGCGAATTGTTATGCACAAGGTTTTATGGATGTTCGTCTTGAGTCTGACCGTTTCTGTGGTTGCTGTTCTGCCGCTGTCCGCACAGCAGCACCGTGACCGCTGGAATTTCAACGACTACTTCCCTAAAAATTACTTTTTTGACGATAAGGAGGACGGGGATATGAACGACGCTGTCGGGGAAGTGGTCTTCTATATGCGGCTGGCTGACGTCAAGCCCCTTCGCGACATCTCCCTTGACAAAGAGGAATGCGTTCTCCGGTTGAACTACATCCCGGAATTCGCGCACCCGCTGTTCATACAAGTGCGGCAAACGGGCGACCATGTGCTGTTGACATGGCAGAAGGGCAGAGCCTTGAGGGGATTTGTGCAGCATACCACCTTTATGCTGGTGAGCGATACTGGGCTTGTGGATGTGACCGAAAATGAATACTATGGCAATGAATGGGACGAAGGTGTCGTTGACTCGGGCAGTCGGCAGCTGTTGCCTTCTGAGTGGCAGCAAATCAAGGAAATCCTGACAGAGATTGATTTCATACATTATCCGCATTGCACCCACTGTTCAGGATTTGAAACTCCTTACATACTGGAGTTTAGGGACAGTAAGAACAGCGTTTCCTATTATACGGAGTGCCCTGAACCGAAAAAAGAGAATCGTGTGGTGAATCTGTTGGTGGCACTTGTGGACACGGACTACGTGGATATGGTGGTGAATCACACAGGCGGGCCCTACGAAACAATCCCGCCGATTTTTTCTGGCGGTGAAGAGGCCTGTGCCTCGTTCATCCAAAAGGCTATTCACTATCCGCCGGAAGCGTTGCGGGATTTGGAGGAATATAGAGCTCGCGTGGAATTTGTTGTGGAAAAGGATGGCTCCATCGGGTTTGTGAAAGACGATTCATGGCCTCCAAGCGACTACGGATTTGCCGATGAGCTCATCAGCGTCGTGAAAACGATGCCCAAATGGGAACCGGGCATCGAAAACGGTAAGCCCGTCCGTTGTTACGCATACGTGAACTACCAGTTCATCTTGCCATCGGACATCCGCCCGCAATACGGAAATCCCATTATAGAGACGCAACGCGACAAACAAAGGTGGGAGGACATTGAAGCGTGCCACCGGAAGTTGCTGCAAAATCCGCTTGATGAAGAAGCCACATTATGGATGGGGAAATACTACTATTGGGAATATTTATTGGAACACGAGCCTGTAAAGACGCCCACCGGCATGGATTCTTCCTTCTATGAAAACGATTGGGAAACCTTTTATGACCGCACTCCGGTGGTCATCCATCCGGACGACAGCGCCCTGAAGTATTTCTACAAAGTTTTTGAAATGAACCCTCCGCTGAAAATCATGTTTGACCTCTATCTACCGGTGTTGCAGTTGGAACAGCAACTTCATCGGTCACACAACCCTTTGGCGGAATTGCCTTTCGACACACTGGAGGGCGTGCATTTCCCGCTCACCTACTTTGTCAACTGGCCGGAGGACAGCATTTTGGATGCGGCGCAAGACTATTATATAGATGCTTCGGCAGGGCGTTCCTTATTCTGGGTTGACTACTTTTCCGCAGTGTTGACAGAGATGAAGGAGCCTGTCCTCTTTAACGCATCGCTTCACGAGGACGAGACCACATTTCGTTTTTCGTTTTTCCCCTCTTTTCACCCGCCGGTGTTATTCCGTGTTGTGAAAAACAAGAGTAAAGTGACGCTGTATTGGAAAATTCTTATTACGAAATACGACCCAAACACTTGGAAAGAGATTTCCTCAACCGTGAAGGAGGGCCATCGGAAAATGACTTCCGCGCAATATGAGCAATTGTTGCAATATATGGAGGCAGTGCAACTTGACGAACTTCCACGCAGTTATTATGTTGATATGACCGACGGTGCGCAGTGGGTGATTGAGCGGAAAACGGAACAAGGGTTCAAGGCCTACTTTACCAATGTTGCCGGAAGAAACATTCGGCAGGTTTACAGTTTCCTGACCAAACTCAGCGGCGAAAAATTGGAATATATCGAAGAGTATGGGTTTTAGAAAAACGTTTCAAAAAGTCACAATATGAACCGTTATTATCACTTCCTATGAAGAAAACACTGATACTGTTAGTCCTTTTTATTGCCTACATGGCCCTATGGCTTGGCATCGGTGGGTTTCCGAAGCTGTCACATCGTTCGATTGTAATGCTTTTTCCTGTCGTACAAGAAGATGAAACAGTAATCAACCCTTTGAAGGACGTTGATGTAAATGATGCCAAAGCGCTTTTAATCCTTTCTCACGATGATTGGAGCGAGCTTCCGGAAGGGATGCCCATGCGACGTGTCCTGGTCTGTACGGACACGGAGGTTATGCAACAACTGAAGGACAATTTCTCATTTGAAATCAGCGGCGGGGACATGACCACTGTGGAAAGCGAACTTTGGGTATACAGCCACGACACCCTGGTACTGATGACTAACATTGTCATAGAGCAGAACAATGTCGGTATCCAAAACGAGTTGGTAGGTTGGGCTGAAGCTGTAAATAAAGAACAACTTTGTCACCTTTTCACGCAATTCAAACCTTATCGTTGGCCGAGGTTGTCGTTAAAGTGATTATTTTATTTTTGCAGTTCAATTAAAATACTTGATTAGTATGCTTATTCTTAAAAAAATTTTTATCCTATTGTTGTTTGCTACACCATTTTTTTTGATGGCACAGTCAGAGGCGGATTATGGTCGCTTGGACAGTCTGGTCAGTGCAGGGTTGACCGAGGAGGCTTATCGCTTTACAAAAGACATGTATCTCGGTACAAAACCTTCCGACACTTCTTTTCTGGATGCGATGATTGTCTATTTCAGCATGGCCGACTATTATCAGCGGGAGTTGTGGATGGGGGAGTCTTACCAAAAGGCCATTGAAGTCAACCAGGAAAGGCTAGATCTGATTCACAAATACAAGAAATTGTTCAACAAAGGGTTTGCCGAACAGGAGTATTTTATCTATCGGAATTTGGCCGTTTGCTATACCGGTCTCGGTGACTATGCCCATGCGCAAAAATATAGGGATATGCTGTATGCAGCCCAGAAAAAGGGGAAACTGCCCTGCGAATTCGAGCTTTGCCACTATTTCAATTTTGACTTTTTCAGGGTGGACACCCTGAATGTTTGGGGATACGAGTGGTATGACCAACTGCCGAAAGACCGCTTCTCCACAAGTTTCACCAAAATCGTCTATTACGTCTATAGCACCGATGCCAGCGGCAATGATAAGGACCAACTGTATCGTCTGCATGTACTGATGTTCCACGGCACGGGACAGCCGTTCGACTACATCATGGACAAACACATCAGTACCGAAGATGGCGAAATCAGCGGCTCGATGTATGCTTACACCTACAATGAGAAAATAGACTTCAAGAAACTCCACAATGATGTTTTGGAGATTGTTAGGGAGAATAAAAAAACTGACACGCAGCGTTTTACACGGGTGAGGGATGAGTAGTTACTATTTCCATTTTGGAGACAACCCAATCTCCTTCCACCTCGGCATCTCCGTGGCCACAATAATACTATAAAAGCGGGCAAAATCAGCGGCGAAGGCGGTTTCGGAAGGCCAGTCGGGGAAGGCGTTCCAAGCGCGCTCTGCCGTGCCTAAGCCTTTTGGGAGCATTTGGTAGGTGGCGTCGGAGAAGCTGCGGAGCTGCGACGACCATAGAGCGGCCTCCACCCCGATAATGTCACCGACGTACTCCTTGGGCTGCAGCGAGAAGGTCTTGCGCTCATCCACATAGCCCGCCCAGTTGAGGCCGATCTCCTCGGGACTGTCGCTGTAGGCGAGGTCGAGGTAGGTGTAGTCTGCTGGGGAGAGCACGACGGGGAAACCTTCTATCCCTTTGGTGTTCCATACGTTAAGGAAGTACAGCGATTTTCTGAGCCGTTCGGTGGTGGCGGAATCCAGCCCTCGCGCGATGTCCTCCCAGCCTGCCAGTTTGATGCCGCGTTCCTCCGCCAAATCCAGCATTCCGTTGATAAACAGCCCTTTCATGGCCTTGCGGTCGCGACCTGCCCACGCCCCATCCGGCACCTCGTCGCCGCCGATGTGGATGGCGGGCAGCGGAACTCCGGCTTCACGATGCAGCCGGATAACCTCGTCGAACACCACCCCGTAGAACTTGTAAACGCTTGGTAGATAGACGCTCAGCACGTTGTCGGTGAAATCTTGCGCCGACCAGTAGTGTGAGGTATCGGCAGTGTCCTGCAACCGGAATGTGGTGTCGCCCGTGCGCCGTTCGTAGGCCTGCATCGCCTTGATGGAGGCCCGCGAGTGTCCGGGCGTGTCGAACTCGGGAATCACCCGGATGCGCAGCGACCGTGCGTAACTGAGAATCATCTTGTACTCCTCCGTCGTATAATAGGAACGGCATCCAATACTGCCGTTGCAGGTGGGCTTCAATGCAGCGGTCTCCTGCAGGTTCCAGTCGGGCAGCTCGTGATGTGCCCCATACTCCGTAAGTTCCGGCAACTCTTTGATCTTCAAGCACCAAGACTCGTCATCGGCGAGGTGTAAGTGCAGCGTGTTGAGTTTCCAGGAGGCCATCAGGTCGAGGATGACCAGCACCTCGTCCACTGTGCGGAAGTCGCGCACCACATCGAGCATGAACCCCCGGTAGGGCATGTCCGGCCAGTCCTCGATAGTCATCGGCGGATAGGGCTTTTGCAGCTTGTTCAGCGTTGTCTCTGCGTAGTAGGCACCGTACTCGTCGTCAGATTCCACTACCGGCACGCTGTCGGCACCGATGGTGATGCGGTACCAGCCGATGGGATGGTTTTCCGTTTTCTCCAACGGCGCGGTGCCGTATTGGATGCGCTTCACCCTCGGGATAATGTCGCCAAGTTGTACATTCTGAGCCTCAGTAATATAGGAAGGCGAATTGTCTGTTTTAGGATGCTCTACGAAGTGGTAGCAAACTTTCATCGGGCGGTCTGGTTGTCCCTTTTGCTGGAGGATGAAGCCTTCGGGCGCCCAGGAATGTCTCGGCAGCGGACGGCCGTAGTATTTCAGCGTGACGGTGCCGCTCTGTGGGATGTCAATGTACCAGGAAGTGCCCTGATAGTGGTGCATAACGAGCCCTTCGACGAATGTTTTCCCGTCGAAGAGTTCCTGAAACCACACCCGCGCGCCTTCCGGCACGTCGTGGAGCACAAGCGTGTGCAGCGCACGGCCGTTCGTGTCGGCCGCACCTTCCGTCCACTCGGCTGTCGGCACTTGTCCGAAAACCGTGGCGTGGAGCAGGAGTAACAGGAATATGGTGGTTTTTCTTCTCATTTGGGCGCAAAAGTACAAATTTCTTTTCATTGTTGATTGGAAAAATCTTGGCGATGGCGGTGCGAGAAATCGACTCTCGCCGCGCTTTGATAAATGTTGTATTTTTGCCGCCAAAATCAAAAATCCAACGCCCAATGTCCATCAAAGAGTCTCGAAGTCTCAGTTTTGTCATCATTACAGTCGTTTACGCGCTCGCTTTCGCGGTAGGGCTGCTCGTATATAAAAGCCTTGCCGACAGCGGCTGGCACTACCTCTGGCAGCTGTTTGTCGCCGATGTCGCGGCCACGGTCGTGGTGTGGCTCTTCGGACTGTTGTTCCGCAACGTTTCCGTCTATGACCCCTACTGGAGCGTCGCGCCGCCCGTGATGCTCACCCTGTGGGCCGCGCACTGCCATAGCTGGACCTCCGCCACTGTCCTGCTGCTCGTCGCTGTGTGGTACTGGGGCATCCGGCTGACCGGCAACTGGGCTTTCACGTTCAAGAACCTCAACAGCGAGGACTGGCGCTACACCAAGTACCGCAACGAGCAAAGCCCGTTCGTGTTTCATATCATCAACTTCTTCGGACTCAATATGATGCCCACGGTCATCGTTTTCTTGGTGATGATTCCGGGCTTCTTCGTCATTGAGGCGGTTGCGCAGGCGAATGCGGTCTGCTGGTTCGGTTTCCTGATGTGCATTGCGGCCGTCACCCTGCAGTTGGTCTCTGACACACAACGCCACCGTTTCGCGAAAACGCACAAAGGACAGATTTGCGAGGCCGGACTGTGGAAATATGGCCGCCACCCCAACTATTTCGGGGAAATCCTGATGTGGTGGGGCGTCTGGTTTATGTACCTGTCGCTAAGCGTTGGCAGCGGAACCCCGGCTACTCTTCGAGATCTTTGCATTTTGGGACCCATACTGAATACCTGCCTGTTCCGCTTTGTCAGTGTCCCGCTGATGGAAAAGCGACAGTTGCAGAACAAGCCGGGCTACGCGGAATATCAGGAGAGGACGAGGATGTTTGTGTGAGCAGAATAGCGCGGTGCTCGTGTCTAATCGTGTTGATTTTGCAATAAAAAACGTGAATTTATGAAATTGAAATTTTCCATTTTAATACTCTTTTTTGTGATGTTGTCGGCCACAGTATCTGCCAAGGTTGTGGATGCCAATACAGCATGTACTGTTGCCTCCCGTTTCTTTGCCTTGAGATTCAGCCACGCCCCCGAATCACTCACGCCCACAGTCGCATACACGGCCCCATCCCTGCGAAGTAATGATGGTGCCGCCCCCAGTTTCTATGTCATCAATTTCGAGTCTGAAGGCTTTGTCATCGTTGCGGGCGACGACCGTGTACAACCGATTTTGGCCTTTTCTGATGAAGGCTCTTTTGTTGCTGAAAACATTCCCGCCCATATCCGCTTTTTCTTGGATGGATACACGGAAGGTGTTCAGTATGTTGTTGACAACCAGTTGTATAGCGACGATGGTGTACAACAGCAGTGGGGAGCATTGCTTTCTGGAACCGCCATCGCACCCAAGGATGGCGACGGGGAGGTGGTTGTAAACCCGCTGTTGGGCAATAACAAATGGGACCAGACTATGTATTACAATGATCTCTGTCCCGCCGACGCGACCGGCGACCCGGCATACGGAGGCCACGCTGCTGTTGGGTGCGGTGCGCTTGTCATGGGACAGGTGATGCGCTATTGGCAATACCCAACCACGGGCACAGGAAGCCATTCCTATAACAGCAGCTACGGCACTCTTTCTGCCAACTTTGGCGAAACAACCTACCATTATGAGAACATGCCCGACAAATTTTTATACATTTATCATCCGGATAGTTGTGTGGAAGCCGTTGCCACGTTGCTGTACCATTGCGGCGTGGCCGTCAACATGAATTACGGTCCCTCCGCAAGCGTATCCAACTCGAATAACATTGTATCCGCACTCTCCACGTATTTCTGTTTTCCCACGACTGTGCAGTACATTGAGCGCGGAAGCCTTTCTTCTGCTGTCTGGCTCGATTACTTGAAATGCGAACTCGATGAAGGGGCTCCCTTTATGTACGGAGGAAGCGGAAACTATGGTGGGCATGTTTGGGTTTGCGACGGCTACCGGGACGATGACTATTTCCATTTCAACTGGGGATGGGGCGGAAAGCAAAACGGCTACTATGCACTTACAAACTGTAGCGTCTACGGGTTTAACAACAATCATGCCATCATTATAGGCATCCGAGGCCCGGAATTGCCTGCTACTGTTGCGGAACATCGTCTGCAAAACACCCATGCCTTTCCCAACCCAACCAATGGTAGCGTGCATGTGTGTGCTGAATCGCTGCCGGTGTTGTCGGTGCAGGTTTTTGACATGTTCGGGAAAATGCTCTCCCATAAAAATGTGGGTGAAAAAGAGTTTTTTGTTGACCTATCTGACTATGATGCGGGAATTTACATCCTTCAACTCGTCTCCAGCAAAGGTGTCGAAACCATCAAAATCGTCAAAAGATAACATTTGAATATCTGAAAGTTCGTAAAAGTACTGTTCGTCTGAAAACGCAAAGTGTTAATCCAAAACAAGAAATATATGACTGTTACAGAGATTGCTATTCTGGTTGCCGTTATTCTGATCTACATCGCGTGGGCGCTGGTGAACGGTTTTATTGCCAGTAGCCGCAACCACTCCTTTGCCGTGTGGGTGGGCATCTCGCTGTGCATTATGCCCCCGATCGCGATGATTGCGATGTTAGTGCTCTGCAAGCCCGATAATAACCACTTGATTCCGTGATAGATTATAGACAATGCAACCGCTTAATACTGATAAAACAACGATGAATATCCGACTGGTAATCTTCGATTTTGACGGCACGATGGCCGACACGCGCCACAACATCGTCATCACCATGCAGCGGGTGATGCGGGAGTTGGGGATGCCCGTGGCCGATGAAGACACCTGCGCCTCCACTATCGGGCTGCCGCTCAAGGACTGCTTCCGCAAAATCTTCCCGGAGCTGACGGACGACGGTGCCGAGCATTGTGCCGAGACCTACCGCCAGATTTTCTTCGCCAATGCCAAAGCGTTGGTGCCCAACATGTTTCCGAATGTACAGGAGACTATAGACCTGCTGCATGCCCGTCATATCCAGATGGCCATCGCCTCGTCGCGCACCTCCGCCTCGTTGCACGGTTTCATCTACGAGATGCACTTGACCGACAAAATCGCCATGGTGGTCGGTTCCGATGAGGTGACCCATCACAAACCGCATCCAGAGCCCGTGAACGTCATCCTGTCGGCGTTGGAAGTGCCTGCTTCGGAAACGCTCGTGGTGGGCGACATGCCCGTGGATATCCTCATGGGCGCGGCCGCTGGCACGCACACCTGCGCGGTGACCTACGGAAACGCCTCCGCCGAGGAATTATCAGCGGCGGGTGCAGAATTCCTCATTGAGGATATGGCGGAATTGGAAACGATTGTACTATAAGATTGGTGAGGACGTGTTTGTAGAGACGCAAAATTTTGCGTCTCTACGCCTCCTTCAACGGTTCCGTGTGCAACGTAACATGCGTGTCCGCGCCGAAGCGGTCCTTCAACTTCCGTTCGATGTCGGAGGCGCGGGCGTGTACCTCATTCAACGACAGGTTGCCGTCCATGCGGATGTGCGCCTCGATGGCGATGCGGTTGCCGATGCGCCGCGTGCGCAGGTTGTGCGGGTCAGACACGTCCGGGAAGGAGGTAATGATTTCCTCGATTTCGCGTTCCGTCTCCTCGGGCAACGAACATTCTGTGAGCTCATTGACGCTCCCTTTGAGCAAATCAACGGCCACCTTCACCAACATGGCTCCCACGACGATTGAGGCTATCGGGTCGAGCACCGTCCAGCGGTCGCCGAGTAAGATGGCCCCGCCGATACCGATGGCCGCCCCTATGGATGAGAGGGCATCGCTGCGATGGTGCCAGGCATTAGCCACAACCGCTTGGGAGTCAAGAATTTTTCCCTTTCGCATGGTGTATTGGTACAGCCCCTCTTTGACGAGAATGGAGATTAATGCCGCCCACAAGGCCAGTCGACCGGGAGCTTCCAATTGTGCACCTTTCAGCCAGTCTGCCAGCTTCACGGAACCCGAAACGATGATGCCCGTGGCGGCGGCCACCAAGGCCAGCCCGACAAAGAAGGTGGCTAACGTCTCGAACTTGCCGTGACCATAGTCGTGCGACTTGTCCTGCGGTTTCGCGCTGATGTTGACGAAGACAATCACCAAGAGGTCGGTGATGAAGTCGGACATCGAGTGTACAGCATCGGCTATCATGGCCGCACTGTTCCCGAGCACGCCGGCGATGAACTTGAACGTCATCAGGGCGATATTGCCCGCCGAACCCACCAACGTGACTTTGTAAATCTCTTTTTCCCGTGACATCTTTCGGATTGTATGAATGAGGGTGTTTTAAAGAAAGGCGCAAAAATACATTTTTTTGCGCGCAACAAGAGTAACTATATTCGTTTAGAATCCTCACAACCGCCCTTCCTCCGCGAAACTGTAATAATCGTCGTGGTGGATGATGATGTGGTCCAAGAGCACAATGTCCATGATTTCCGTGGCTTTGTGAAGCTGTTCGGTCAGCTGGATGTCGCTGCGGCTGGGCCGGACGCTGCCTGACGGATGGTTGTGGCAGAGCACGATTTGCGTGGCTTTGTTCAACACGGCCTGCTGCATCACGATGCGGGTGTCCACGGGTGTAGTGGAGATGCCGCCCTTGCTGATCTGGACGGTGTTCAGGATGCGGTTCGCCTGGTTCAGATAGACGGCCCAGAACTCCTCGTGGTCAAGAGTGGCAATCTTGTCCTGCATAAGGTTGACAACGTCGGTGCTGCTGCGGATTTGGAGGCATTCCTCCACCTTTTCGGCGCGGACGCGCTTGCCGATTTCGAAAGCACTCAGCAGGGAGATGGCCTTGGCCTGTCCGATGCCCTTGATGTTCGACAGCTCGCGCAACGACTTTTCCGACAGTTTGTTAAGACTGTTTCCAGCTTGGAGAAGGAGCTTCTTGGCCAGCTCTACGGCCGAATCGTTAGGATTGCCGGTGCGCAGTAGGATGGCGATGAGTTCCGCGTCCGACAATGCGATGGCGCCGTTTTTGGCATATTTCTCGCGCGGCCTGTCCTGGACGCTCCACTGTTTGATGGTTAATTTCTTGTCTTCGTAGTTTACAGGTTGGCTCATGGGGTTTGGTTAATACATCTGTGATCGTTTCAGAAGGTAGGGTAGTAGTATCTGCTCGAATCCCTGCGTGATATCGGCGGGGATGACGTCAATTTGGTATTGTCCGCATTTGACCTTGATTTCCTGGAAATAGTTTCGCACGGTCTGCTGGTAGTACTCGCGGATATTGTTGGCATGCACTTTCACCTCGTGACCGGTTTCCATATCGACGAAGCGGTACAGACGGTTGTCAAAGGCGAAGTCGTATTCCAGTGCTTTGTCGAAGGTGTGGAAGAGGACGACCTCGTGCTTGTTGTGGCGCAGGTGGCCGAGGGCGAGCAACAGTTCGTCAAGGTTGTGGCTGCTCTCCAGCATGTCGCTGAAGATGATGACCAAGGAGCGGCGGTGGATCTGCTCGGCAATCTGGTGTAGCGTGTCGGTGACCATGGACTGCCGTTGCACGTCGTCGGCGATGGGCTGCAGCACCTTCTCCAGTTCGCGGTAGATCATCTTGTGGTGGGCATCGCCGCCACGGGCATGGGTGTGCAACTCCAACTTGTCGGAGAAGAGGCTTAACCCGACGGCGTCGCGCTGGCTCTTGAAAACCTGCATCAGCACGGCGGCGGCATACACGGCGAAGAAGATTTTGTTCGGCTGCGCCAGGGTGTATTTCTGCCGTTTCGGGAAGTACATCGACGACGAATTGTCTATGACCAGGTGGCAGCGCAGGTTGGTTTCCTCCTCATATTGCTTGACAAAGAGCTTGTCGGTGCGGGCGTAGAGTTTCCAGTCGATATGGCGGATCGGCTCGCCGGTGTTGTAGGGCCGGTGCTCGGCAAATTCCACCGAAAACCCGTGCATCGGGCTTTTGTGGATGCCGGTGATGAATCCTTCCACAACCTGCTTGGCCACGAACTCCACGTGGTCGAACTGCGTGATCTGTGTCAAGTCAATCGTATATACCATATTCGTTTTTTTTTCGGGGCGCAAAAGTACAAAAAATTGGGTTAACAGTCGCCGGTCGACAATCAACAGTCAAAGGTCAAAGTCAAAGGTCAGAGTCATATGTCAACGGTCAACGGTCAATGGTCAGGAAAGAATGCCACGCGTTGAGGAAGGTGTCGTTGAATTCGGTGACGCTGTAGTTCGGGGTGAAGAGGTCGGAGTTGCGGTAAATTGCGGGTTGCTCTCCTTTTCGGAAAAGGATCACGCAAGGGAAGTCGGGCTCGTTGAATGGCAGGGTGGGGGAGAATTGCCGGTAGTGGGTCGTAGTGTCGTAGTAGAGGGCGAACGGTTTGTCGAGTTGCTGGCGGATCCGATTGCCGAGCTCATGGGCGGATAGTCCGCTTAGGGGCTGGGGGTAGACTTGTCCGATATGGACCCCATCCATAGGAGATTGCGACAACAGCGTATACACGGCCTTTACGCAGCCGGAACATTCCAGCCCTTGGTGCAGTATGAGTACGCTTTTGTCCGTCGGCAGGGAGTCTAGAGCGACAACACGTCCTCCGGGTGCGAACAGGCGGAAATTGGCGGATATGATTCCCGGACTATTGCCTAAGTTGGGGCTTGGATTGTCGTTCGGCGGATTGTTCGGAGGATAGTCCGGCGGGGTGTACCGCATGACCTTGTAGGCGAGTGTGGGACTTTTCTCTGCAAAGTATTGGTTCACGTCGGCCATGTATTCGGCGTGTCTCTTCCCTTGCCAAGGCACGTTAGTACGATAGGTGAGTTGTACGATTTTGCCATTGCCGTCGGCGTGCCCCTTGTCAAGGCCGCCTTGGAAAAGGGTAAATGGGAATCGGCGTGCGGTGTAGACGCTGTCTTCATGATTCGTTCGCGCGTGGCGGGTGATCAGGCCGTTGGGTGTGCGGATGGCGTATTGCAGCGCCGATTTCCCAGTGGTAGAGTCGATTTGCATGTAGAGCAGCAGGAGATCCCCGCGCAGCGGCATGACGACTTTCGGGTACGAGTAGTCGTACAGTTCGTCCTTAACGGCGTAGATGCGTTCGATGCCGTAGAGGTATGAGAGCGTTTTCCGGATATAGTCCTCGTCGAACGCCTTCCAAAGGGGCAGATCGAAGCGGATACTGTCGCGGAAAGTCCCGTCCAGGTCGTAAACCTCCACGCGGGGGTGCCTCGTGCTTAGGAAGAATACAGATTGTTGGGTGTGGAAAAGATAGCGGTTCGGCTGGATCTGCACGATGTGTGGGGCCTCGTAGGGGAGATCCCGCACCCGCACTGCCGAGTCGCCTCCCAAGTCCTGCTGAAACCACTTGAACCCCTTGTCATGGTCCTCCTCGAAAAAGTTGACCTTGTTCTGGTGGATATAACCCATGAAAAGGTTTGGGTGACGATACGTTGACTCCACTTGATAGATTTGGTTATGGATTTGTTTATAAAGAATTAGTTCGTCTTGTGTCGTCAACAGAATGCGGTCGCCGTCAAGACTGAAGTCGTAGATCCAGAGACTGCGGGCATACCGTTCTTTGTTGCGGTCGCTTTTGGGCAGCGGAAGCACGATTTCAGACTGTTCATAATTGTCCGTCGATAGCGTGTGGATGACTGCCTGATGGCCGTTTTCCTTGTACTGAAATCCTTGTTGTTCAACAAAATAGAACGTCCCGTCAAACATTCTGCATTGGATAGAGTTCAGATTTCCGGGTGCGTGTGCACCTTGGAACTCTACGATGGTGTCCAACGTGAAATGGTTGCCGATCCAATCTTGTCCGCAGACACCTAAGGATGTCAGCACTGCGCTAACGAGGATGATTATTCGTGTTTTCATCGGGGCTTGGTTTGGGAAGTGAGGGATTAATTACTGCTTAAGGAGGGAAGGAGGTTCACCTTTTCGATGTAGATCTTCATCGAGGAGGAGGTTGCGTCGCTGGCTGTCACCACCCCGCGCACCACGTAGGTCTCCGCTTTCTTTGCGTTCGGACCGCCAGCGCTATTGGGGAAGGCGATGGTCTTGGTGTAAACGCTTGGAATAGAAGTAGAGGCTTCTTTGCTTGCGTTGGGTTTCGAAGCCACGTTCGTACTCTGCTCTTGCGCCGTCTCATACTGGATAATGACGTTGTTGATGGCTGCCATCAGGGCATTCACTCTGCCGTATTCTGAAACGGTGCTCACCGCATTGCCGTCGTTGACGGTCAGATGTGCGCAGTTTGGAACCCTACAAGCGGTGAAGCCTCCACCTGAGCAGTCCAATTGGCCGATGCCGGTGGGGCTGAGCTCAGCGGGCGTGTAAGTGACGTAGTTGTACAAGTTGAGGATGGCCGTCCAGCCGCCATTGTACTTGTTCACAACAACCGCAGGAACTTTCTCGGCGAAAGCGCCGAATGATAAGACAGTTAATCCGATGAATAATACTAATTTTTTCATAGTTTTTTTGTTTTTAAGTTTTTTGATGAAATTGTTTTTTTTAGGTTGCTTCCTTTTCGCAGAAGCGGCAGTTGTCTGCCTACGTTAATCGACTTTGTTCTCACATAGGTGGATTAAGGTTTTGTTTCTTCGGTGCGGCGGGTCATTAGTTTTAGGTTTAAAAATTTCTGCTTTCACAGGTTTATCTGCTTTCACAGCTTCCGTCCAGCAAGGGTCGCCAACCCTTTTTTGAACATGGCAAAGATACAACGCGAAAACGCGTTTGTCAAGTGTTTTGAAAAATTTTTTTTTCGTTGATTGATAGGAGGTTATCAAAATTGCGTTAACTAATCGAGCCCGAATAGTTAAATTTTCGGGCTCGATTTCGCAGATTTTCGGGATTCGGCTGCAAAAACCGAATCGTAGATGGCTACAGGGCGACCTGGTGCTTGGCCATGATTTTGCGCAGGTTGATGAGGGCGTAGCGCATACGGCCCAGGGCGGTGTTGATGCTGACGTTGGTCATCTCGGCGATCTCCTTGAAACTATAGTCGCTGTAGATGCGCATCTTCAACACCTCTTTCTGCTCCTCCGGCAAATACTCCACATAGTGGTTGAGGTCGGAGTAAGTCTGCTCGCGGATCATCTTCTCCTCCACGGTCTCGTCTTTCGAGCCGATGATGGTGAAAATGTCGAAATCCTCGCCCCCGTCCACGGTGGGCATGCGCTGCAACTGTCGATAGTAATCGATTTTCAGGTTGTTGGCAATACGCATGATCCACTGGAAGAATTTCCCTTCCTCATGGTAGTTCCCTGAGCGTATGGTGTTTATCACCTTGATAAAGGTGTCTTGGAATATGTCCTCCGCCAACTCTTTGTTTTTGACAGACACAAGGATGTAGGAGAACAGCCTCCGTTGGTAGCGGAGGATGATGGTTTTCAACGCAGTCTCTTCACCAGCTTGATAACGCGCTATCAACTCGTCATCGGACAAGGCATTCCAATTCATGATATGCTCCTTTCTTTTAGGGGTTTATAACTTCAGAAAGTAGATGTCTTTTCGATAGCAGGTCTCCTTTTTTGTTTAAAATTGTTAATGCCTTGATTATTTAAATTACGCGGCAAAGATATAATTTTTTTGAATATACCGTGCATTTGCGAAAAAAATTATCTTTGCACTCGAATTTTTGAATGTGTAGTCATGAGGAAAAATCTGTTTGTTTTGTCGTTGGTTGCATTGTTTGCGTTGATGACGACCTCTGCGCAACCGTATGATATTCAGTTTGATAACAAGGTTTACGTGGATGGGATTGCCAGCGTGCAACTCTTCGCGGGCGAGGATCAGCTGGGCGAACCCGTTGGTGCGCTGGGCGAGGCGACGTTCCATCTTTTCTTCGATGACTTGAATCTTGAGGTCCGACACCTCAAGTACACCTTCATCCACTGCACGCACGATTGGCAGCCCACGCAGGCGAATCAGATTGAGTATATTGAAGGCTTTATGGAGGATGACATCACGGTGTATGATCATTCCTTCAACACCATCGAACCTTATCTGCATTATCAGGCTGCGTTTCCCAATGAGAACATATCATTCAATAAATCAGGAAATTATATCTTATTTGTCTATGATGACTCCCCGGACAACCCCATCCTGACCCGCCGTTTCATGGTGACGGAGCCGGCACCCGCCAAGATTGTCTGCGATGTACATTCGTCCGCTGATGTAAACAACCGTTATACCCACCAAGATGTTGATTTTACGGTCTTTACGGGCGGTTACCGCATCCGTAACCCCCAGTTGACAGTCCATGCCACCATCCAGCAAAACAACCGTTGGGACAATGCCAAGTATGGGCTGCTTTACCATTCAGGCAGTGCGGGGGAGTTGCATTTTACCTATATGGATGGCACTAACACCTTCCCTGGAGGGGCTGAATTCCGCACGTTCGACATCTCCACGCTGCGTTCCAACGCCGACCGCGTGGTGGGTATCTCCTTCGAGAACCGGCATACGCACGCGTATGTGTTGCAGGATGACGCGCGCCCCTATTCCGCCTACGAGAGCCGCGGCAACATAAATGGCCGTTGCTACTACCGAAATCGTGACTTAAGGAATGATTATTCAGAGGATTACGTGTTTACCCATTTCACGTTGAAAAGCAGTTTCCCCTTCAACGAAGGCAATGTGTATGTTTTTGGCGAATTGACCGACTGGCAGCTTCTGGATGAGGCTAAGTTACATTATAACAAGGAGTTCGACTTCTGGGAGACGGAACTTTTTCTCAAACAGGGTGTGTATAATTATCAGTATGTATATCTTCCTTACGGCAGCAACGTGATTGATGCCACCTACATTGAGGGGTCACATTACGAAACTAGTAATATATACAATATTTATGTTTACTTCCAAGAGGAGGGAACCACATACGATCTGCTTATCGGTCACCATTCGTGTTCCATTGTTGACAGAGAGCGTTAGTCTTTGTTCTTCACGCAACGCACCGAGTAGAAGGCCTCTTTGGGGGTGCAGTTGATCTCCACGGTGGCGTTGGTGTAGTAGAAGTAGTGAATCGGGGACGTGTCGGGGCTGCCGTCGGAGCAGGTCCAGAATCCAGCCATCGAACCGAACCCTTTTGCTTGCGTGTTCCACACATTGCCTGCGGGAAGTATGGAAAACCCTGTCTTATTGTTTGTTGCGACATCTTCAATGATGCAGCAGGTTGCGCCTTGTGTCAGGAAGTCAAACTGCCAACCTTCTGCTGAAGCCATGGATTTGGCCACGTTGTTCACGTCCGTGCCGCAACGGTAGTAGTCCTTGTAGCCTACGAAATCCTCTACTCCCATCCATTCGAAATTTGAGGGTACATGCCATCCGTCGGGGCAGGGACCTTGCACGCGGCCGTCGGTTTCCTCTGTCGGTTCGGCACCGTTGAGCGTTGAAAACCAAGTATATAGTCGTCCATACCGGCTGATATTCTGTGGGTCGTTGTTTGGTGATTGCGGTGTCGGGGTAATCTCCTTGCCGTCGGCATAGTGCGTCACCCGAAGGTTCTCCCGCAGCCAACAGTCGTTGCCCATCACGATGGTTTGGTAGGTGTTGCCGTCGATGTCAGTGACGGTGCCGCAGTCGTGGACGGGCGGCTGGGCTGTTACAAAAATGGCGACGCAACAAAGGATTGCGGTCGCCAGTGTTCTGATATCGAGAATGTTCATAGTCAATGTTTTACAAAGACGGATCGTTGTTGTTTGTAGAGACGGGGCATGCCCCGTCTCTACCTAATACGTTTTCCATTTCATCTAACTACTGTTATTCAATCCGGTCAGCAATCAGGTATTTGTTGCGGTCGGAACCGTTGCGGACAATCAGTTCCGCAAGGTAGCCGGCGAGGAACAGTACCAATCCGAAGATCATGGCCAGCAGTGCCAAGTAGAACAGCGGCTGGTCGGTGACCTGGCGGAAACCGGGTATCTGATGGTTCATGCGGTACAGCTTCTGTGCTATCAGCACGATGGTGATGACAATGCCGACGAGGAACGACAGCGAACCGAGGCTTCCGAAGAAGTGCATCGGCTTTTTGCCGAACTTCGACATGAAGGTGACGGTCAGCAGGTCGAGGTAGCCGTTGACAAAGCGGTCCCAGCCGAACTTGGAGACGCCGTGCTTGCGCTTCTGGTGGATGACCACCTTCTCGCCGATTTTGTTGAAACCCGCCCATTTGGCGAGGACCGGGATGTAGCGGTGCATCTCGCTGTAGACCTCGATGGACTTCACCACGTCTTTTTTGTACGCCTTAAGTCCGCAGTTGAAGTCGTGGAGCTGGATGCCCGACTTCCGACGAGTGGTCCAATTGAAGAACTTCGACGGGATGTTTTTGGCGAGTTTCGAATCGTAACGAACTTTCTTCCAGCCGGATACTAGGTCGTAACCATCTTCCGTGATCATACGGTAGAGTTCGGGAATCTCGTCGGGGCTGTCCTGCAGGTCGGCATCCATGGTGATGACCACGTCGCCCTCGCAGGCTTCGAAAGCCGTGTTCAGCGCGGCCGATTTGCCGTAGTTGCGGCGGAACTTGATGCCTTTGATGGCGGGATTCTTGGCGTGCAGCTCTTGGATCACCGACCAGGATTCGTCGGTGGAGCCGTCGTCCACCATGATAACTTCGTATGAGAAGTTGTGCTCGGTCATTACGCGCTCGATCCATTCGGCCAGCTCGGGCAGGGATTCGGCTTCGTTTAGTAAGGGAACTATTACAGATATGTCCATCGTTTGTTTAGGGGTTAAGGGTTAAAGGTTAAAGGTTGGGAATTGTAGAGACGGGGCGTGCCCCGTCTCTACAAGGCGTTATGCATCTGTTGTCTCCTCATTTTCCGACGGGACGAATTCCTCAATCGGTTTCTTTGAGGTGTAGTTGAACATGGCGACGAAGAGGCCGAAGAACATGCCGTAGAGCAGGTACATCATTGCGCTGACGGCGGCGTACTGTCCATTCTTGTCGTAGCGGGGCACGTGCGATTTCGTCTCCTCGAAGCGCTTGTCCAACGGGTCGATGCTCGGGAGCTCTTCATTTGTTTTCTGCACGATTTCCTGTACGAACGGGGTGGAGGCTTTCCCTTCGTTTTGCTCGATGTAGCTGGTCAGCGTCTCCATCAGCACCCGTTTGGCGTAGGGTGTAAAATTGCCAAGTTTGTACTGCTCCTTATCGGCTTCGGGCTTAGAGCACAGTTTGCCGGTGTAGTATTGCTGGAAGAGCAGGATGCCGCTGCTGACTTCATCGCGAATCTGGCTTTGCTGCGATTCGTCTGTCATGCAGCCTTCTGTTTTGAACACGACGGAAGAATCGTTACAGAATTGCTCTTTTTGCTCGTTCAGCATGGCGGTGGCCGCGTCGGTGTAAGCCATCAGCTCGGCGTTCGTCAGCGTGTCTTTGGCCAGGTTTTGTTTGTACTTGGCCAGGGCGGTGGTGTACTTCTGCTGAAGGCCGTCTTTTTCGATGACGGAGTAGTGCAGCATGTCGTAGCCGAAAAGCAGGACAATGCCTATGACGGAGGTCACGATGCAACTTAGGAAGGCCTTGGCGAACGAGAGCCGCTCGGGATAGACCTCCTTGAATTCCTTCACGCCGAGATGCAGCACGAGGATGAAGCCGACAATCATGGCCAGGTCAAGCAGTTGCGCAGCCTGATAATCTACCTTGCGGGAGAACATCTTGAGGATTTCGATCCCGGCCAGCATCACGCCTAAGATGATGCCCCATTTGAGGTGGACTTTCCAGAAGTTCTTGTCGTTCAGCATGTTATTGTAATTTTGTAGAGACGGGGCGCGCCCCGTCTCTACAGGTCATTGTGCATCTTCTTATTTCGGGCAGCAGAACTCGGTGAGGACGCTGCAGGTGGACTTCGGGTGGGCGAAGCCGATCATGAGGCCTTCGGCACCGGGACGGGCGCATTTGTCGATGAGGCGGATTTCCTTCTCCTCCAGTTCGTGCAGGGCCTCGTTGGTGTCGGGCACCGCGAAGGCGATGTGGTGGATGCCCTCGCCGCGGTTTTCGATGAACTTGGCGATGGTGCTCTCCGGAGATGTCGGCTCCAAGAGCTCGATCTTGGTCTGTCCGACCTTGAAGAAGGCGGTCTTGACCTTCTGGTCGGCGACCTCTTCGATGTTGTAGCATTTCATCCCGAGGATGTTCTCGTAGTACGGGATGGCTGTTTCCAGACTTTTCACGGCGATGCCGAGATGTTCGATGTGGGTGATGTTCATATTTTGACTTTTTTTATGTTTTTGATACGCCCCACACTGCGCTTCGCTTGTGTGGGGTTAATTGCACTTCGTGCGTTTTGCCTCTTCGAAGCTGCTTAAGGAAGTCAGTCGCGGTCGGGGGTGGCGTCGAGCCAGGTTGTTTTGTGTTTGATGAGTTTGATGATGAGGGCGATGACGGCGTAAGCAATGGTGAGGTTGAGGAAGAACCAGGGTACGGCAGGGTCGTCCAGTTCGGGGCGTGAAAGGTTTTGCATGACAATCCGTTCGAAGAGTGCATAGTCGAGGACGGTGTAGGAAACGAGAACGGACATGAAGGTGGCGTATTCGCGGCGGATGAGCGTCTTCCAAGAGAACTGGAGCATTCCGGGTTCGTAGAGGGACCATTTCGGGATGAAAGCTGGCACTTTTGCCGCCCACTCTTCGAACTCGTCGCCGTACTTGGAGCGGAGGAAGGCTTCTTCGGCCATCATAATGCGCTCAT
>Ga0310696_10001680_pt1 | contig 31490 bp, 24 predicted proteins | sample AusTroGonzalo_MG_4_FD_203885 | JGI IMG/M metagenome (GOLD analysis project Ga0310696, IMG submission 203885) | Bovine rumen microbial communities from tropical cattle in Woodstock, Queensland, Australia - Gonzalo_02 (v2) (version 2) | ecosystem: Host-associated > Mammals > Digestive system >... | reverse complement strand
TGATACTCCGTCAGCAGCCGGAACCTCTTGGTGCAGTCGGAGATCTCCCCGTCGAGGACCAGCAGCTCACCTTTCTTGCCGTCCAGCTCGAGGAGCAGGCTCTTGAGTTCGCTACTCAGCGTCTCCGCCTCCCGGAGCATCTGCGGATCGACGGAGCCCACGTTCTTCTCCTTGAGGAAGCGATCCAGCCGCTTCTGCTCGCCGTTGCGCCGGGAAATCAGCGCGATCATTTTCGGATTTTCCTCGGTGTACAGCTCCTCGGCCTGAGCGATCTCCTTGTCCAGCCGTTCAAGTTCGGCAAAGAATCTCTTGAGTTCCGTCTGACTCGTCAGCAGCGAGGGGTTCATCTTGGCGAGGGCCTTTTCCAGCTCTGTCTTCCGGCGGGTCAGGTTCTCCATGACGTAGCTCAGGCGTGTCCGGGAGGCCTGAAGTTCGTTGATGCGGGTCCGCAGCCGTTCGTAGTCCTTTTCCGGCGTGACGACGTTCAGGGGCACGGTCAGCTTCGACATGGCGGCATCGCAGGTCTGGACCTCCTTGTAGATATCCTTGCGTTCCTCTTCGAGGACGTGCTTCCAGTTCTGGAGATCGCGGGTCCGTTCGCTGACATATTCGGCGATGCAGACTTTGGCGAATTCGTTGATGGAGTCGACGGCTTCGCTTTCCGACTGTGCCCGCAGACTGATGGAGAACGTGTGAGGATGCCTGCGGTCGAAGGAGATGACGATGTTTTCGGAGACGACCTTCCGCAGGGAGCTCCCGCTCTCTTTCTCGCCCATCTCGACGAACTTCAGCCGGGATGCCCGCCGGTTGATGATCTGGAGCACATATCTGTCGTCGTAGTGACCGACTTTCCCCTTCTGCTTGGGCTGAAAACACAGCGTCAGCTGGGCGAGATAGCGGTTGGGCGACGAAGTGATGGCGATGCCGACGAAAACGAGGATCCCCGAGAAGATCAGGACAAAGGAGATGATCAGAAGCATCAGGTGACGGGAGAGGATCGTCTGGGCCAGCTTGCGGAATTTATCCAGCCGCTTCAGCTGCTCAAGCTCTCTTTCAGAATCAGCGTACATGCTCACCCAACCAGTCAGACAAATCAAAAAAACCCGCTCCGCACCGACCTGGGAAAAAAACGCCCGGTCTCCTCTGCGGAGCCCCCCGAATAAGTCTCGGTTTCATAAATATAGCCCGAAAAGCCGATTTTTTCAAGAAAAACAAAGGAGATTTTCGCGATTTTCTTCGATATTTTCACAGATTTTTCTCTGAAAATCGCCGTCAGGCCTGTTTTGAGGCGGACAGAACAGGGGGAAGAAGAGGACACCCGCAGTGAAAAAAACGCCGTCGGGACCGGACATCTTCTTGATTTTTCCGGAAATGCGGGTTAATTTACACGATGTGATGCAAGGAGCATTTTTTTGATCTTCGAACAACAGTACGATTCCCCCGTCGGTCCCCTGACGCTGATCTCGGACGGAAAAGTCCTGACCGGACTGCGGTTCTCCCCGGCGGAACGCCCGGCGGCGGACGTCCCCGTCCTGGCCGCAGGCCGCCGTTGGCTGGACACCTGGTTTTCCGGTTCGGCCCCCTCCCCCCGCGTCCTGCCGCTGGCCCCCGCCGCAACGCCCTTTCAGGCGCTTGTCAGGGAGATCCTGCTGGACATCCCGCGGGGGGAGTACCTGACCTACGGCGAAGTCGCCCGCATCGCCGCCCGCCGCCTCGGACGGGCGCACATGTCGGCACAGGCCGTCGGCGGCGCGGTCGGTGCGAATCCCCTGCCGGTCATCGTGCCGTGCCACCGCGTTCTCGCCTCGGGCGGCCGTCTCGGCGGCTTTTCGTCCGGCACGGAGATCAAGCGGCGTCTGCTCGCTCTGGAAAACATTCGCGTCACAAATTGACAAATTTTGTCAAATTTTGTCATCCAGACCCGTTTTCAAGCAGAGAGAGCGCTTTTTTCATAAAAAAACATCTGACAAAAAAGTCTTTTTTCGACGAAAAGGTCTTGACAAAAACGGGGCCGCAGGGTATAATATCGTCATGGCCAGAAAATCACATACCACACTGCCGGACATTTCCGCCATGGCGGGAGTTTCTCTCTCCACGGTCTACCGGGTCCTGCGGGGAGGACGGAAGATCGGCAATCCCGTCCACGAGCGGGTCTACCGTCTCCTGCGGGAGAACGGCTTCGTCAACGCCGCGGCGTCGCCGCTGCTGCTGGTGGAGCCGCAGAATCTCTCCCGGCACGCCCATTTGCTGAGCCGGGCGTTCGTCGAATCCTGCGAACGGGACCGCATCCATCTCCACCGCACGGATGAAAAAGATCTGCGGAGCGCTCTCGAGAAGTTCCGCCCGGCGGGGATCGTCTCCCTCGCCGAACTCAGGGAGCTGCCGCCGGTGCCGACGGTCTTCCTCAACTGCCACAGCCGCCGGCCGGAGACGTGCGAAGTCGCGCAGAACGGCCAGCAGAACCTGACCAATCTGCTCCGCGCCCTGCTGGACGCCGGCTACCGGCGCATCGGCTGTTTCTTTCCCGAGACCGAAACGGTGGCCTGGAACCGGTCCCAGGGCGACGTCCATCCGGAATCCGCCTTCCGGGCGGCGGGTCTGGATCCCGCCCCCGGCCTGATCTACCGGAAAAACGTGACCGTCGCGACCCATTTCGACGACTGCGTGGCGGCGGCCCGTCACTTTCTGAGTCTTGCCCCGGTCCCGGAAGTCATCGCCCTGCGGAGCGACACTTACATGTATGCCATGACGGGGTATCTCGGTCAATGCGGAAGCCCGCTCCGGCTCGCCTCGGCCGACGACTCGGCTTACAGTTCGGACGCGGACATCAACTTTCCGGAATTCCGGCTGGCCGCACTGGGCAATCTGCCTGCCGCAGCCATGGCGGACGCCGCACTGGAACTCGTCTGCGCCGCCGTCACACGCTCGGATTTCACACCCAGAAAAATATGGTTCGACTCTCACATCCACATTTACAGAAAGGCCGATGAAAAATGAGAAAGAAAAAATCTTCAACATCCTCCATCAGTAACAAGGTGAAGCACGCGGACTTCACTTTGATCGAGCTGCTGGTCGTGATCGCCATCATTGCGATCCTCGCCGCCATGCTGATGCCCGCCCTGCAGCAGGCCCGCGAGACGGCAAAAGCCTCCAACTGTCTCTCGAACCTCAAGCAGGTCGGCTTCTACAACCGGCTCTATCAGGAGGAGTCCGACGACTGGGTCCTGCAGAGGGACCCGGGGCATGACAGCTCCAAGGCCGTCTACTGGTACAAGATCCTCTCCGAAAAATACACGCCGACGAAACAGACGATCAACATCGGGAGCAATTACTACCGTCTTTACGCGGGATTCTTCTACTGCCCGAGCGCCGACTCTCCCGCCGAGGCCAACGCCTTCTCGCCGAATTACGGCATCAACACGTGGCTCACGGGCGAAAACCATCAGGCAGGTCCCATCTACAGGAAGACGACCAGCATCACCCACCCCTCGCGGGCGATCCTGCATGCCGACGCCAAATACGGTTACGAGACGCTCAAATACGTGAGTTATCTGCCCTACCGCCACAAGGAAAGGATCAATCTGGTCTTCGCCGACGGACATACGGGCACCTATTCGCCCGCCCAGTGCAACGTCCCCGACACCTACATGGGACCGATGCGCTACGGCTTCAAGTGCATCCCCTCCTGCACCTACTGCTGGCGGGAAGTGAAATAACGTACCTCAAAACGGCAAAGGAAAGTTCTCATGATGACTAAAAGATACGCGCTCCTCTCCGCCGTATGCGCCTCTCTGTGTCTTGCGGCAGATATCCCGACGGCCAAAACGGACATCGTTCTGGACGGCAAACTGGATGATCCGGCCTGGAAGGAGGCCGAGGTCCACGCAGATTTCCGCCCCTTCGCCAACTCCGGCAAAAAGAGCCTCAAGGCCAAAACGCAGTTTCAGGTGCTGTTCCGCGGCGGCGCCCTCTATGTCGGCGTGCGCTGCGAAGAACCCCTCATGTCCAAACTCAAGGCCCCCGAATCGGGCGCCATCTGGGGCATGGACGGCGTTGAGGTCTTCATGGCCCCCACGGGCAATCCCGACGAATTCTATCAGTTTCTCGTGACCGCGAGCAACATCCGCTGGAGCCAGTGGTACGGCGAAGGCGGCGTCATCCACCCGGATCCCTACGAACCGCTGTGGGAGTCTCAGGTCTACAAGGGCAAGGATTTCTGGTCGGTCGAAATGAAGTTCCCCCTGTCGGGCTTCTACATGACCCGCAACCGGAACTGGAACACCACCTGGCTTTTCAACGTCACCCGCACCCGGCGGCCCGTCATCGAAAGCGCCACCTGGTCGCCCATGCGCTACAAGTCGCAGGAATCCAAACTCTTCAGGTCGCTCTCCGGCTTCCCCGTGCGCAAGCCCGAGGAAGACATCTTCATCCAGAACGCCTCGGTCGAGGCCGTGACCGCCATGGGCAAGGGCTTCCGGGCCTCTACGCTCCTCGAGATCCAGGCGACGGAGAAGTCCGCGGGGAAAGGCCAGATCGTCGTGACGGTGCCCGGCGGGAAGCCCGTCCGTCTCAAGACCGCGCTGGAGCCGGGGCTGAACAGGATCGCCGTCCCCAACACGTCCTACCCCCGGACCGGCAAGATCCCGGTCAGGATCGAGTGGAAGAGCGGACTGGCCGACCTGGGGAGAGTGTATCCCGTCGCCATTTCCTACAATCCCGTCGCCATCGTCGCGGAAACGCCCTGCTACGCCAACACCTTCTTCCCCGATCAGGACTGCTCGAAAGTCGCGGGACACCTGCTGATCAACGCCGATAAGCCCGTCAGGGCCGAAGTCACCATCGCCGGCGACGGCGTTCCCGAAGAGAAAAAAGTCTTCGACGGCGTCTGCGGCAAGGTCCCCTTCTCCTTCGCCACGCCGGGCATGAAGCACGGCCGCACGACGGTCACGGCGGAGATATTCGACAACGGCACAAAAACGGCCTCGTCGGCCATCGTCATCCGCCGTCCCGACGCCGGAGGGAAAGTTTATTACCGGGTCGAGAACGGCTGCGTCCTCAAAAACGGGAAACCATTCTTCCCCAGGGACATCTACGCAAAATACTTCAAGGGCGGCGAGGCGTTCAAAAAGAAATTCGACGCCGACGACCTCTTTTTGAACCGGTTCAGCATCTGCATTCTGGAACCCTTCCGCCTGCTGGGGCGGGGGATCGAGCCCGAGACGACCAAAGACAGGCGGCCCTCGCAAAAGCTCTTCGACGCGGTCAAGCGCCGCATCGAGCGCTTCCGCGACAGGGAGTTCGTCTTCTACTACCTCTCGGACGAGCCGGAATGCCGGGAGATCTCGCCCATCTACCTCAAGTACCTCTATGACTATGTGAAGGAACTGGATCCGCTGCATCCCGTGCTGATCTGCAGCCGTTCCTGCGGGGCCTATGTGGACTGCGCTGACGTCTTTTCGACGCATCCCTACCCCGGGCCCTTCTTCGACAGCGACAAGCGCACGAAACGCCTGATGAACAACCCCATCTTCAAAACACGCGACTATGTCCGCGACATCTCGAAACTGAAACGTGCCGACAAGGCCACGGGCCTCACGCCGCAGTTCTTCAGCTACGGCAACGGAACCAACCGCCTCTCGGACTACCTCACCTTCGACGAACTGGAGTGCACCATCTGGAGCGCCATCGTCAACGGCGGACGTCTCCTCTGGGCCTACGCCTACCACGATCTGGGCGACCGTCCCACCCTCTACGAGGGCCTGCGTTATTTCTACCAGAGCATCGGCCTGCTGGAAGACATCATCTGCCTGGGCCGGTCCACACCCCTTGAGAGCAGCGACAAAATGCTGGAGGGTGCCCTGTTCACCCTGGGGAAGGAGTATCTGCTGGTCATCTGCAACGTCTCGGAGAACGCCGTGGAGGGCGAGCTGAAAAGTCCTGAAGCATTCCCCGCATTGACCGAGTTCCGCGGCCCCGGGAAACTCCCCGCGGGGAACGGCGTCAGGCGGACATTCAAACCCTATGAAGTGCTGCTTTACAGCACCCGCGCCGCGTCCGGCGTCAAGTCCCGCGCGGAAGTGACCGCCATGATCGGAAAAATGGAGAAGCTCCGGAGCGCCCGGGGCAACGTCCTCCACGGCCGGGGCTACGAGATCGAGATCGACTCCAGCAACCCCGCCGGACGCAACAATCTCTGGCAGCAGGGCAAGATGTTCGACGGCACGGTCGACATCTGGGCCTGGAACCACCCCAAGGGCGACAAGCCGGGCTGGTTCGAGATCAGTTTCCCGAAATTCGTCCCCACTTTCGGCAGCATCCGTCTGCACGGGTACAACATCGACGGCGCGACGGTGAAAATCTGGAAGTTCGGCGAATGGAAGAACATCGACGTCAAGCCGGTCAAGTCCGGCGAGTACGGCTGGGAGTGGAAACTCGCAAAGCCTCAGAGAACCGTCAAGGTCCGCTTCGACTTCCCGGGGTCGGACAAGGAAAAGAATATCGAACTCTATGAAATCGAACTGGTGAAGTAAATGAAAAAAATCGCTTTGATCCTGCTTCTGGGCGGCTCCGCGCTGCTTTGGGCCGACATCGTCAAAAACCCCGATCCCAACACCCTCTGGAAGGAGGACTGCCGCAACGTCGAAAAGAACTGGCGGGAGGGGATCAAGGGTCAGCACACCCGCACCTCCGACGGCAAGACCTTCTCCTTCGAGTGCACCCAGCGGGGCAACACCGGGCACAGGGATTTCATCCGCGTCCCCGTCTCGCCGGAATACCCATGGCTCGTCTTCAAGATCGACTCCGTCAAAGCCAATCCCGGATACCGCACGTGGAACGTCAGGATCCGGGCGCTGGACGCCTTCAACGCCGGTCAGATCAACACCCAGGAACCGGGATTTTTCGCCTTCAACGTCTGGGAGGGCGCGAAACTCAAGGATATCCCGAAGTCCGCCGAGCTCTTCATTTACAACTACACGCTGAAGGTGACCTTCTCCGAATTCAAAATGGTCAAACGGCCCGATAATTTCATCACGGCCGACTCCCCCGCGTTCAAAGAGAAAAAAGCCTTCGGCCCCGGGGACAAGATCCGCTTCACCGTGACGCTGAAGGAGCCGGCGGAAGACGTCTCCGTGCGCCTCATCCACCCGGATCTGCTGTTTGCCGCCAAACTCAACGGCATGGACAAGCTCCAGCTGAAGCCGACCGACGACACCCAGAAGATCTGGAGCGCGGAGTTCGAAGTGAAGACCCTGGGCCCCGTCCGCAAGAGGACCGATTTCAAGCGCAACGAGATCCTGATCCGGGCCTCCGTCCTCGGCGGAGGCATCTCCGAACCGCTGTGGGGCACGATCAACTACCCCTACGTGAGCGGCAAATAAAGTTCCGGGAGACGTCCTGACATGCAAAGTCCTCTGCGCCTCGGTCTGTGGGAACACTGGTTCAAAACCGCCTGGAACATCGGCGATTTCCTCCGGGAGAAAGGCGTGCCCGTCCGCAAAGTGGACTATACACGCCGGGACTATCTCGACGATCTCGACGTCCTCATCGTCGGTCAGGGCGCGGTCAACGACGATCTGGAGAACGACAGGGACCGCATCCACCGTTTCGTCGCCGGGGGCGGCATCTGTCTTGTCACCCATCAGGACGCCTTCCGCTGCAATCCCTGTTTCCTCCCCGCGGAGCTGGGGCGGCCCCTGCTGGTCAGCCGTTACTATCAGACTTTGGGCGACGGCTCCAACGACTGCATGAGTTACCTGATGCCGTGGATCGAGGACGCGGGACGGGCCATCTTCTCCCATCCCAACGTCATCACGCCCGACGAGTTCGTCGGCTGGGAGCTCAAGGGCAACACCTTCACCGCCGCCAAGGGAAATCTCGAGCCCGAGACCCTTTTCACCTGCGCGCAGTCGGCGCTGACCGACGTGGAAAAGTGGGAGGTCCTCGGCAGCTACATGGATCCCTCCATGCCCGAGGGCAGCGCCCTCATCATGCAGGCCCGTTACGGGAAAGGGCTCTATTTCTGGATCCAGCTGCTCTTCCCCGAGACGAAGGAGGATCCCTCGGGCCGGGTCTTCCGCTTCTGGGAGCGCTGTCTGGAAAATCTGCTGACCTATTTCCGGTGCTTCAAGGCCGGAGAGGCCCTGCCCCCCGCTCCGCCCCGGGGCAAGGCAGACGGGGCGCCGGGCTGGCGGAAGACCATCACCCATCTGCACAGTCTCGACTGGTACGCCGCCGACAACTCCTTCGGCGGCCTCAACGCGGCCATGCGGGCCTTCGGGTACGACGTGGGCGTCCTCGGCTTCAAGGATGCCTTGAGCTATCACGACGCGCCGGATTACGCGAAATACTGCGACGAAAAAGTGACCCTTCTGCCGGGCATGGAGTACCACCCCTTCAACTACAACGAGAGCGAAAAGTACACCAGCGCCTATCATATCCTCGCCATGGGCGTCACGTCGTGCCGCAACACCTTCACGCGCTCCCTCTTCGACGACCGGGACGTGGACGAGTACGCGCGCAGCGCCATCGACTACATCCACAGTCAGGGCGGCGTCGCCTGCGCCACGCACCCCGTGAACGGCTACTGGCGCGATTACGATTTCGACGCCGTGGACACCTACGGCTTCGAGCGGACGGGCATCGATCCGGACGTGCTGGAGAAACACCCCTTCCGGGGCTCCGAACAGGAAAAGGCGTGGCTGGCCGGTTCGCATATCACCCTCATGGCCTCGGTGGACATGTGGGGCATCACCCGTCTGCGCCGGAATCCCGTGTTCGATCTCATCTGGTTCGACGGCCCGCCCACGGCGGAAAATCTGGTTGCCGCGATAAAGAAGGGCCACGTGATCCCGGGTTTCGGGGCAAAGAGCGCCGACATCCGCTTCGGGAAATATCTGCCCGGCGATACGATCCCTCCCGCGGAGCAGAGGGGCGTCATCACGGTCAAAGTCACCTCTGCCGACCCGCTCACAGCCGTGGAACTGTACGCGGACGACCGTCCGGCGAAGACGGAAACGCTCCCGCCGGACTGCCGCGAGGCCGATCTCCGTTTCGACGTTCCCGAGATGGCCTGCCGCCGTTTCCTCCGCGTCGAAGTGAAGGGGCGCCGCACCCATCTTGTCGCCAACCCCTTCTTCAAGGCCTGACGGCCGGCGGGGGCCGATTGCCCGCCGTTTTATGGCTTCAAATATGCCCCGTTTCATGCGTTTTTTTCTTGCTTTTTCCCTGCGTCCGGGTATATTTATCCCAAACAGGGGGGAACAGGCATGACGCAGGCGGAGATCGCCAGACGCTTCGACATCTCGCAATCGACGGTGTCGCGGATCCTGAAACACCCGGACAGTACGAAATTCAGTCGGGAACTGCGCCGGGCGGTCCTTGCCTACTGCCGCGCCTCCGCACCGGAACAGCTCAACGCCAATCACACCTTCGACATCGCCTTCGCCGCGCCTGAAAATTTCCGGGAACTGGCCTTTTTCCACCAGATGTTCCTCGGCGCGCAGCAGGTCGCCTCCGAACTGGACTACTCCCTCGTCTTCATGCCGACCCGCGCCCTCGGTTCCCAGCTCAAGCGCCGCAAATTCGACGGCGTCATCGCTTCGCCCGATTTCACCGACATGCCCCAGGACTATTTCGGTCTGCCCACGGTCCTGCTCAACCGCGCCCTGCCCGATTCCTCGCTGGACGCCGTCATGCCCGACTGCATGGCCATCGTTTATCTGCCCGTCAAATACCTGCTGGACAGGGGATACACAAAAATCGCCTATTTCGCCTTCGAGCGGCGGGGATATCTCCACCGGAACCTCATGGAGCAGCGCAGCATCTTCCTGATGCTCTGCGAGCAGTACGGCTTCTCCGACCGCTGGTTCCGGGTCCACCAGATCCGCTACAATCATCCGGAGGATCAGGAGGAGGCGTTCCGCAAAAGTTTCGAGGAGTTCCGTCTGCGGGACGGTCTGCCCGACGCCGTGCTCTGCCACGACTCCTACTACCCGGAACTGCGGCGCGTCCTCGACGAAAACCATCTGCGCGTCCCGGAGGACATCCAGGTGATCGGCTTCAACAATCTGGACCAGTTCGCGGCGGCTCCCTTCCTCTCCTCGGTGGACTTCGACCTGATGGAGATGGGCCGCCTCGCCATGCGGCGGCTCCACGAAAGGATCTGTCACCCCGATCTGCCCCATCTCCGACTCAGCGTCCAGCCCCGGCTCGTCCTCCGCGGCAGCGTCCGCGGCGAAGAGCCCCTGGAGCCCGCCGCCGTCTCTCAAAAAACATCTTCCCGTATTAAACGAAAACAATAGGAGTTCCTCATGCAGAAACGTCATCATCACCTCCCTGTCTCCACCCCCTCCCGCCGCTTCACCCTGATCGAGCTGCTGGTCGTGATCGCCATCATCGCCATCCTCGCCAGCATGCTCATGCCGGCCCTTCAGCAGGCCCGGGAACGGGGAAGAGCAGCCACCTGTCTGGCCAACTGCAAACAGCTGGGCAGCAATCTGCTCATGTACGCCGGGGCCTATGAAGACATGATCCCGCCCCACAACGGGCTGAACGCGGGCGGCGGAAAGATCTCGTGGGCGGGGATCATGTGGTCCGTCAAAATGCTGGAGCAGAACACGGTCATCTGCCCCACCTCCACCAACAGGGAGGCGCGGACGCAATGGAACGACTACCGGATCAACCGGGATACCAGCGCCTATCTCTACACCGACTACATCGACTACGGCATGAACCGCATGGCGGCCTTCGCCGTCATCAAGGCCCCCTACAAGGTCACCAAAGTGAAGTCTCCCTCGGTCAGCATGGTCTTTTCCGAATGCGCCACCGTGGGCAAGAGAAAGGGCAACAGTCTGGCGGCGCAGGGCTGGGGAAGCGTCAGCAGCGACATCGGCTCCGTCGCGGTGCGGCACAGCGGGACCGTCAACTTCGTCTACTTCGACGGACACGCCGCCCCCATGAAAAACAACTGCACCATCGACCCCGATTCCTATACCGCGACCAACAATCCGTATCTCGCCGGCATGGGGCTGGAAATCTATTCCGCCAAATCCCGCTTCTGGCGGCCGTTCTTCTGATCCCGGGGGAAAACCGCATGAAAGCCCTTGTCTGTCTCTTTGCCGCCTGTCTGCTGACGGCGGTCCTCCCCGCCGACGAACTGGACAGGCCCGTGCTCAAGGAGGAATGGCGCGACGAAGTGCTGTCTTCCCTCAATTGGGACTATCCCGGTCTGGAACAGGCAAAGAATTTTTACATGGCGGGAGACAAAAAGGCGGCGGCGAAAGCCTTCGTCGCCTATCTCCGCGCCAAGAAACAGCCCGCCGTCATCAGGGAGCCGCTGAAGCGCCCCAACGCGCAGAGCGCCAAAGACGGTCTCGCCTATACCTGGCGGCGGCCCCCGCATGTTTACACATTCCCCGACCGGAAGATCGACTGGCACTACAACATGACGAAAAACATCCCCGGCATGCTGGACAACGAGTGGCAGTGGCAATTGAACCGCATGGGCTGGTTCGTCGACATGGCCGGGATGTACTCGAAAAAAAAGGATCCCCGGTATGCAGAGACCTTCGTGCGGCAGCTCCGCTCGTGGGCGCTGGCCTGCCCCATGCCGAAGAAACGCCGGAACGTGCCGGGCTCCACGTGGCGGACCATCGAATGCGGTCTGCGCCTGTCGCGCTTCTGGGCCTCGGCGTACACGGCCTTCATCACCGCGCCGGAGTTCACCGACGACGACGTGATCATGTACTGTTACCTGTCGCTGATCCAGCGGCGGTTCCTTGAGCGCAACCCCACCACCGGCAACATCTTCATCATGGAAATGCACGGCATCTACACCTTCAGCGCCATGTTCCCGGAATTCAAGGACGCCTCCCGAGCGCGCAAGCTGGCGCTGGATCTGCTCGCGGCCCGGGTCGGGAGCATGTTCCTGCCGGACGGTTTCTTGAACGAACTCACCAACAGCTATCACAACAGCGTCGTCGGCAATCTCGTCCTCATCACGAAGATCGCCCGTGACTGCGGTTTCGCCGACGAGATCCCCGCAGATTTCACCGCGCCGCTGGAGCGGGCCTTCGAGGCCCAGCTCAAAATGATGACCCCGGCCTTCGACATGCCCATGGGCAACGACACGGTCCACGCGCGGCTGTGGCAGAATTTCGAAAACGCCGTTCGGCTGTTTCCCGCGAGGAAGGATTTCCTCTGGGTGAAGACACAGCGCAAAAAGGGCAAAGCGCCGGAGTTCCTCTCCTGCGTGATGCCGTGGACGGGGTTCGTCATCATGCGGGAGTCGTGGGAGCCCGAGGCCAATTATCTGGCCTTCGACATCGGTCCGCTGGGCATGTGGCACATGCATCAGGACAAACTCAACATCTCCATCTGGAAGGGACAGGACCAGCTCCTTTACGACGACGGCGGCGGCAGTTACGCCCACAGCAAGTTCCGCAAATACGCGACCTCCAGTCTCGGCCACAATCTCGTCACCGTCGACGGCCTCGGCCAGTTCCGGGACCGCTGGAAGACCGAAGACCGGGTGACGCAGTCCCCGCTGACGGGGGATTTCTCCAGCGACGGCAAAACCGATTACGCCAAAGCCGTCTACGATCAGGGATGGAACAAAATCGGCAACGACATCGTCCGTCACGAGCGGGAAGTGATGTTCATCCGCCCCCGTCTCTTCATCGTCCTCGACCGGCTGATCCCGAAGGGGAAAGCCGCCGATTCGCCCCACCGTTATCAGGCCCGGTGGCACGTGGACGCCCTCGAACTGCTTCCGGCCCTGCCCGGCCACCCCGCCGTTGTCACGACGGAGAAAAGTTCCGCCGGTCCCCGGGAACGCGTGCGGCCCGATCCCGCCCTGCGGGCCCGCCTCATCGTCGCCCCGCTCTTCACGAAAGACGTGACCGTTTCCGCCGTCAGCGGGCGACTGGAAGGCGAATGGGACACCCTCGGCGGCTTTTATGCGCAGAATCCCCACAGGAAGACGACGACGATCCTCCACGAGCGTTCGGGACGGGGCGAGCAGCGCTTCCTCACGCTCTTCATCCCGCTGGGGGCCCGGGAAGCCAATCCTCTGGCCGCCATCCGCCAGCAGGGCATCGACGGCGCGGAGGTGACCTTCAAGGACGGGTCCGTCCTGACGGCGGCCTTCGCCGACGGGAAGCTCCGGGCCTCGGTGAAGCCCTCCGGCAAATAACTGTCCCGCCCTGAACATTTTCCCCTTGACTTCACGGGGAAATGTGCTATATTAGTCCTTAGTAAAATTTTTTACAAAGGGTTTCCCGGGAAACATCCATCGTCATGACCGATCTGGAAAAGGCCGCGTACACGCTGATCCGGCGGGGAAGCGCCCGTTCGCGGGCGGAGCTGGCCCGCAAACTGGGCGTCAGCCGTCCCACGGCGTCCACGGCGGCGGAGGGGCTCCTCAAAATGGGCCTCATCCGGGAGTGCGGCAAGGGCAAATCCACAGGCGGCACGGCCCCGATCCTGCTCTCCGCCGCGGCGGAACTTGCCGGATGCGTCGGCATCGACCTCGGATACACCGACAGGATGTCGGCGGTCCTGCTGAACAGCGCGGGCGATATCGTCGACCGAAAAGAGCGTACCTTCGACCCGCAGGATCTGCAAAGCATCGCAGAAAATACGAAGAAGCTGGTGCAGTCCCTGAGCGCCGGGAAAAAGATCCTGGGCGTCGCCGTGGCGCTTTCGGCCATCATCGACGAGAAGACGGGGGCTGTCACGAGCAGCGTCAATCCCCTCTTCCGGGACGGCGGGATCGGAGATCTGCTGGAGAAAAACCTTGCCTGTCCGGTCTTCACAGCGAACCGCTCCCGGGCGGCGGCCATTTCGGAGGCCTTCGGCGGCGCCGCCGACAAGGAGGAGGACTTCGCGCTGATCTCGCTGGGAAAAAGCGTGGGCGCGGCTTTCTGGTGCGGCGGAAAACTTTTCCGCGGTTCCGGCGCGGCGGCGGGCGAGATCCGCAATCTGCGGACCGCCTCGGGCGAGCGCCTCGAACAGGTTCTCGCCCCGGAAAAAACGGCCGACGCCCGCCGGGAGGAAATATTGGATATCTGCACCGACGCCTTAAGTCAGGTCATCGACATCATGGATCTCAACCTGCTGATCCTCTCCGGCCGGTTCGCCGATTTCGGTGAGGGTTTTTCGGCCGCGCTGGAAGAGCGTCTGGTCGCCGCGGGCCGTCCGGCCCGGGTCAGGCCCGCCCGTTTCGGCCGCTTCAGCGCCGCCCGGGGCAGCGCGTTCAGAATGGGAGAAATCTTCATTCCCTGTCCATAAACCCGGAACGCCCCCTTGATCGGCGGGGATGCCGGAGAGGGGGATTTCCCCAAAAAATAAAAAGGAGAAAGAAAAATGAATCTCGTCATCTGCAAGGACAAGCAGACCTGCGGCGCGGAAGCCGCGAAATTCGGAGCGGCCAAGATCCGCGCCGCCATCGCCGCTCAGGGCGAGTGCCGCATCATCCTGGCCACCGGCGCCAGCCAGTTCGAGATGCTCTCCGCTCTGCTCAAGGAGGAAGGCATCGACTGGAGCAAGGTCACCATGTTCCACCTCGACGAGTACGTGGGACTTCCCTACAGCCATCCGGCCAGCTTCCGCAAATACCTGATGGAGCGTTTCGTCCAGAAGCTCCCCGTCAAGATGAAGGAAGTCAATCTCGTCGAAGGCGATGCGCCCGACGTCAAGGCCTTCTGCGAAAAGCTGGGCAGGAAGATCCAGGAGAAACCCATCGACGTCTGCTTCATCGGCATCGGCGAAAACGGGCACATCGCCTTCAACGATCCCCCGGCCGACTTCGACACCGAGACCCCCTACCTCATCGTCAATCTGGACGACGTCTGCCGCAATCAGCAGCTGGGCGAAGGCTGGTTCCCGAATTTCGATGCGGTCCCGAAGCAGGCCGTCTCCATGAGCGTCCGGCAGATCATGAAGAGCCGCTGCATCGTCAACACTGTGCCCGACAGCCGCAAGGCCTACGCCATGAAGATCACCTTCGAGGAGGAACTTTCTCCCATGCACCCGGCGTCGGTCATCCGTCTGCATCCGGACTGCCGCACCTTCTGCGACATCCCGGCCGCGGCCCAGCTGAGCAAGTTCACCCGCGACCTCTGCACACTCAAGTAACCGGGAAAAGGCTGAATACGGCATGAAGAAAAAAATCAAACTCGCCATCGTGGGGACCGGTTCCCGGGGCTTCGGCTGCTTCGGGCAGCTCCTCAGCAAACGGGATGACGTGGATCTCGTCGCCCTGTGCGACACCAATCCCGTCCGGGTCAGGGCCGCGGCGGAGCTTCTCAACATCTCCCCCCGGTTCTACGGCTCCATCGACGAAATGGCGAAAAAGGAGACCCTCGACGGCGTCATCATCACCACGCCCGACTGCGAGCACTACGCCTGCGCCATGAAAGCCCTGAAAACGGGCTGGAACGTCCTGATCGACAAGCCTCTTGCCACCAACGCAAAGGACGGCAAGGCCCTGATCCGGCAGGCGAAAAAGAGCGGCAAATCGCTGATGATCGGATTCAATCTGCGTCACAGCGAGGTGCTCAAGCGTCTGAAGAAGCTGATCGACGACGGCGTTCTCGGCCGGGTGTTCATCGCGGAGAACCGGGAGTTCTACGGCGGCGGCAGGACCTACATGTCGCGCTGGAACCGTTCCTTCGCCAAGACCGGCGGCCTGTGGATCCACAAGGCCAGTCACGATTTCGATATCTTCAACTGGCTTCTGGGCTTCCCCAAGCCCCTCCGTGTCAGCTCCTTCGCCGCGGTGAACGTGCTGGACAAGGACCATCTGCCCTTCAAACTGGAGCGGAACATCAAGCCGGGCCCCGACTGCAATCACTGCCATTATCAGAAAAAATGCAAAGACAGCTACGTGCTCTCGGGCGACGCCCTCAAGCTGTGGGGCGACGAGGCCATCGCGGCGGACGGATATGTCAAAAACGTCTGTATGTATCTTTCCGATAAGGACAATCACGACAACGGGCTGGCGATGGTCGAGTATGAAGGCGGCATCAAGGTCAGCCTTTTCGAGACCTTCATCTGCAACAAGAGCGACCGCATCTACACCATCGCAGGCGACAAGGCCGTCGCAGAGGTGAGTCTGACGAACCGCACCATCACGGTCACCCCCCGCTGGGGCGGAGACGTGGTGACCTATCACGTGGAGATCCCCGAAGGCGGGCACGGCGGCGCCGATCCCAGTCTCGTGGACACCTTCTGCCGGATCGTCCGGGGTGAGGAGCAGTCCACGTCCACGGCGGAGCACGGTCTGCTGGCCACCGCTCTCGGACAGGCTGCGGAAATGTCGAGACGCCAGCACAGAATGGTTGAAATGAGCGAGGTGCTGTCATGAGCAAACCCTATGTCGATCTTCAGATCAACGGCTACAAGGGGATCGATTTCTCCGATCCCGCGCTGACGGAAGATCAGTTCCTGACCACGGCGGAGCACATTCTCAATTCGGGAACGGCTCTGTTTCTGCCGACGATCGTCACCAGTCCCCGGGAGGTCTACATGCGCAATCCGGCGCTCATCCGTCACGCGGCGGAGAGCCACGGGCTCCTGAAGCACATCCCGGGACTCCATCTGGAGGGGCCCTTCATCTCCCCCAAGCCGGGAGCCGTCGGCGCCCACAGGCCCTCCTGCGTGCGCGAGCCGGACTGCGGGTTCTTCGACGAGATCATGGAAAGCTGCGGAAATTACGTCAAGCTCCTCACCGTGGCGCCGGAAGTGCCGGGTATGGATGAGCTCATCTCCCACGCCTCCGCCAAGGGCGTGGTGGTCTCCTGCGGCCACCAGCTGGCGGGAGCCGAGGACCTCGACCGCGCCGTCAAGGCCGGTGCGAAACTGCTCACCCATCTGGGCAACGGCTGTCCCAATCTCATCAACCGTCACAACAACATGATCTGGGCGGGCATGGCCTGCGACGACCTCACCGCCATGATCATCACCGACGGTCAGCATCTCCCGAAGGAGCTCATCAAGTGCATCATCCGGTGCAAGGGCGTGGACAGGGTCATCGTCACCAGCGATGCCGTCTCCGTCGCGGGACTGCCTCCGGGGCGTTATCCCTGCTGGGACAACGACGCCGTGCTCGAACCCAACGGCAGGTTTCACAATCCCGTGAAGGGGTGTCTCATCGGCTCGACCTTCTGCGTGCGCCAGTGCGCGGAGTTCCTCGCAAGTCTCGGATACAGCGAGGAGGACATCGACAGGATGACCATCACCAATCCGCTCAAAATGATCGGAGAAAAAGCCCCGTAACCACTCTGCTTCGGTGCAAGCTCCCGAAAACTCCCGGCGCGCCCCGCCGGGAGTTTTTTTTCGGCGCAGGACCCGAGATGTCCCGTTTCGGCAATAAGTGCAAGCGGAAAAAAGAAGCGGAAAGACTTGACTTTCGGAAGGAAATGTAATATCTTATGACATCGTCCGGAGGGTCGTCCTCTTCTTTCGCGCAGACGTCTTGCGCGCTTTCCGGACGGCATGCTTTTCAGGGAGTCGGAACAGGATATGAAATTCGAAAGACTGCTCATCACCTGCGGGGGCACGGGCGGCCACTTTTACCCGGGCCTTGCCATCGCCAAAGCCATGCAGAAACGCGGGGGAGAGGTGAAACTGCTTCTGGCCGGAGTCCACGCGGAAAATCAGGCCAGGATCGCGCTCGATCAGGGCGTCGGCTCTCTCATCCTTCCGGTCGTGCCGGTCCCGAAAAAATCGCCGGTGCGTTTCCTCATCGGACTCGTCCGGGGATTCTTCATCTGCCGCAGGGAGATCAAAGCATTCAAACCGCAGGCTCTTCTGGGTATGGGCTCCTTCACTTCCCTTCCGGCCATCCTGGCCGCGAAATCGGCGGGACTCCCGCTCTATCTCCACGACGGCAACGCCAGGGTCGGACGGGCCAACCGCATGTTTTCGCGTTTCGCACGCTTTCTGGCCGGAGCTTTTCCCGTGGTCAATCCCGGCAGGATCCGCTGCCCCGTTTTCGTCACCGGCATGCCCGTGAGACAGGCGCTGATCGACGCGGCAAAGACCCTCGAAAAAACCTCCGCTGTCGCGGAACTGAACCGTCTGTACGAAACAGATCTCGATCCCGAACTGCCGACCATCCTGATCTTCGGCGGGAGCCAGGGCGCCGCGGTGGTCAACGCCGCGCTGCCGGAAGGCCTGCTTCAGCTCAACAGAACCGATCTTCAAGTCCTGCACCTGACGGGGAAAGACAAGCTGGAGTCCACCCTCGCCTCCTACAAAGACGCCTCCTTCAAGCGTCTCGTCATCGAGAAAACCGAACGCATGGAGCTCTTCCTCAGCGCGGCGGATATCGTTTTCAGCCGTTCGGGCGGCAGCTCCATCGCGGAACTCGCGCTTTTCGGGCGTCCGGCCGTATTGATCCCCTTCCCCTTCGCGGCGGAGGATCACCAGAGGGCCAATGCCCAGTACCTCGCGGACGCCGACGCGGGTATCCTCGTCGACAACTACGACCTTTCCCCCGACCGCAGCCGGGAGCTGCTGGCAGGATTTCTCACCGATGGAGATCTCTGGAAAAAACGCGGGGAAAATGCGAAAAAACTGGCAAAGCCCGACGCAGCAGAGGATCTTCTGAAAAAGATCGAAGAGGATCTTGCCTGAATTTCCGCAAGATCCCCCGCCCGCCGTTGAAAAAGCCCGGACGGCGGTTTATATTGTGTTTTCCGGGAGTTCAAAAAAAAAGAAAGGGTGCCTCAAATGCCGTCGATCAGGATCGAAAGTTCCGTCGTTCTCTCCAAAGCCCAGGAACAGGCCCTCGCCATCGAAGCGGGCAAGATCGTATCCGAACTGCTCAACAAGCCGCTGCCGGTCATCCAGGTGCGCGTCGCGAGCAGTCTCACCATGGCCTTCGGCGGGGAGATCGCCGACGATTCGGCGTACATCTCCATCGCTCTGATCGGCAAGATCGCGCAGGAAAAACGTCCGCTGCTGCCGCAGAGGTTCACGACCCTCCTCGCCCGGTACGGCGTCGATCCCCGGAAAGTCTTCCTCAACTACACGGAAACGGACGCCGACGCCTGGGGCTGGATCTGACGGATCGCCCTCTCCTCAGCGCTGGAACACGTAGGGTTTTCCCGTCCGGGCGGATTCGTAGATGCCGGTGATAAGTTCGATCGCCCGGCGTCCCTCGCGGCCGTCAAGGAAGGGCTTCCCGCCGGTCATGATCGCATTGGCCAGGTCGGAGATCTGACTTGCGTGACCGCTGTTGTCGATATTCATCGGCGCGCTGCCGCCGCAGGCGTTGGCCTTTCCCGAGAGCTGCTGTAAAATCTCTTCGTCCTCGGGCAGCGGCCTGGCGAATTCCCACCGGGTGATCTTGTCCTCTTCGAAGGCCACGGTCCCCTCGCTGCCGGAAAACTCCAGCCGCCGGGGGAAGCCGGGCGCGCAGGAGGTGCTGACTTCGATCGTCCCGAAGGAGCCGTTGCGGTATTTGACTGCGGCGCAGAGATTGTCCTCGACTTCGATGCTGTGGGTCAGCGTCCCGGCGAAGGAAAAGACCTCCTCGGGGGCGCCGTTGATGTAGATCAGAAGGTCGATCATGTGGATCGCCTGGTTCATCAGTGCGCCGCCGCCATCCATCTTCCATGTGCCGCGCCAGTTGGAGCCGCTGTAATACGAGGCCTGACGGTACCAGCGCATCTGAGCGCTGGCCAGGACCATGCGTCCGAACCGCCCCGACCGCATCGCCTCGCGCACCAGCTGGACGGGCCGGGCGAAACGGCTCTGGAAAACGGGCGAGAGCAGAACGTTGTTCTCGTCGCAGGCGGCGATGATGGCATCGACCTTATCGAGGGTGATCTCCAGCGGCTTTTCGCAGAGGATGTGTTTCCCCGCCTTGGCCGCGGGAATGGCCACGCGGCCGTGCATCCCCGAGGGCGTGGCGATGGTCACGGCCTCGATGGCGGGGTCGGCCAGAAAGTCATCGAAACGCTCGTACGCCCGGCAGCCGAACTCTTCGGCCCGCTTCTGCGCGGCCTCGAAGTTGGTGTCGTAAAAACCGATCAGCTCGGTATTGTCCAGCTCGCGGATCGTCCGTCCGTGCAATTCGGCGATCATTCCCGCGCCGATGATCCCGAATCCGACTTTTCCCGTCATTTTCGTTTCCTTTCCAAGTTAGCGTTTTTTCAAAATCCAAAAGCTCAGTAACCGAACCCGGGGCCGCGAATGGAACTCAAATCGACAACGCCGCCCCGGCGCTCATAGAGTCCGGGATGCTTTCGTTCGAAGGGCAGAGAGACCTCCGGATAGAACTGCGGCGCGTTGCATTCCACGCCGCGGATCGTCCCGACGTGCTGCGCCAGCAGCACATGGGGCATCATCGCCAGCATCGGATTGGTCAAGTCCTGCACCATGAGCTTCATGCCGTGCTCCTTCGCCCAGCAGGCGGAGAGCAGCGCGCCCGTCTGGGTCTTGCAGACCTTGAGCGCGACACCGGTCCAGCCCAGCTCCCGCCCGAGCCGGACAAATTTCCAGTCGTGAGCGCTCTCGTCCATGAAGAGCGGCTTGCGCTCCGAACAGCTGTGCACATCGATCCGGTTGGTTTCCAGATCGTAGGGGAAAGGCTGCTCCACATAGAGGAGCCGTTCCCAGGTCTCCCGGTCGCGTTCCTTCAGCCGGTCGAGGATGTCGTTCACATAGGCCGGATCCCGCACCAGACAGTTGAAATCCGGCGACAGGGCATCGCAGCCGTACTTTTTCGCGATCCGGCCGACCCCGAGGAGACGGTCGAAATCCCACGCGGCATCCCGGCCGGTAAGTTTTATTTTGAGGCACTTCAGGCCGTCGCGTTCGATCCACTTCTCCAGGGAAACGGGGTATCCGTCCTCCGGTTCCGCCCCGGTGCGCTCCGATTCGTACAGGAGATCCTTGCCGCCCACGAGATGCCACACGGGCAAAACCTGCGGCGGCTCCGGAACGAAGTAATCGCAGGGATATTTTCCAGCGAAGCGGTCGTCCCCGAAAAAGTGCGCAAGATCGTTTTCGAGATGCTGCGGCCCGTAAGTCCGGTACACAGGCAGACCGAGGGACTTCCCGAAAGCGTCGTGCACCGCGATGTCGAAGGCCGACGCGCAGATCAGCGCGGCCAGGTGCGGAAGAGTCGTCTTTTTTTCGCAGTTGAAGCGCTGGCGGAGTTCCGGCAGAACGCGGCACAGAAAATCGTATCCGGAAGTCATCGGATCGGATCCCGGCGCGGGGTAATGATCCGCGAGGAAGCAGCAGAAGTCGCACATGGTCTCCTCCCTGAAGGAGAAGGAGAGTTCCGCCGAGGGCCAGGCCCATCCGGCGGAGAGCGGCGTCTCCCCGATCCCCGACGCGCCGAAACACGTCATTTCGACATGGGCGATCTGGATGGAGCCGATGGTTTCCGCACCGAATTTCAGCGGCAAACGCATGGGAACGGCAATAAAGTCGACACGTATCATCTGTCACCTCCCCGCAGCGGGTCCCGGATAAACGAAACCGTCGGGATCCCGCAGATCGAACGTGGTCCACGGCATCTTTTTTTCATATTCAAGAAAGGCCTCCCCGACGGTCCCGGCCTTGACGGGGGGCATGATCTCCCGCAGCGGCGGAACATGTCCGTCGGAATCGAACAGCGAAAGCGTCACCGGACCGGGGATCACATAGGGGGCGATCTCCCCCCGGCGCTCCAGTGCGCGGCGGACGCCCTGCCCGATGAGCTCGCACGCTTTTGAAGGGATCAGCGAACAGGCCTGATAAGGCGACAGGGCCTGCTTGACGGCCAACGCCTCGACGGCGGGGATCTTTTCCCGGAATTCGGCCGTGACCTTGTCGTCGCCCGAAACGAAGACGGTCGGGATCCCGAGATCGCCAGCGATGGCGGCAGCCATGGTGCCTTCGCCGAGACAGATCCGCCCTCCGTCGATCTTCCACAGACTGTGAGGCGTGATGGAGACGGGCGTACCGCCCATGGCGTGCATGCCGATGAGCACCAGCGCGCCGCTGCCCTCCAGCAGCGGCAGCCAGTGGGGTCCCGAACAGTTGCGACCGTGGATGATCCGGCAGCGGGGATCGAGCTCCTCGAAGAGGATGTTGTAGCCCGAACCGTGGCTGTCGTTGACCAGCACTTCGTCGGCTCCGGCGGCAAAGGAAGCCTTCACCGCCGCGTCGACCTCGTGCGTCAGCAGACGGCGCATGCGCATGCGATGTTCGATATTTTCGGAGGAACCGTTCGCGCGGTCCTCGAAAAAACAGAACCCTGCGACGCCCTCGATGTCGGTTTGGATGTAGACCTTCACCGTCTGTCTCGCCTCAGATGCAGGGAGTTATCTTTTCGATGGGGATGGGCAGCGTGCTCTTGGATTCCAGCGCCTCGATGGCCCGCTGGGCAAGATACGTGGACCGGAACCCGGCCAGCTCGTCGCAGGGCGACGGCAAATCCTTGCGGATGGCGTCAAGAAATGCATTGAGCATGTGAATGTGGCCCTTGTCCACGATCATCGGCACGGTGGTCTCCAGCTTCTTGGCGTTGGTGCAGCCCTGCACCCGGGTCAGGTACCGGCGCATAAGGGCATCGACGCCCTGCCCCATTTCCGGATAGGGATCGCTCTGGAGCGGGAAGTATTCCGGCTCCAGGCCGGGGATTCCGTAATAGGTGTTTTCGACAAAACCGTGGGAGCGGAACAGCGCGGCGTTGTCGGTGACCTCGTAAAGTTCCTTCGGGAAATCGAAGGTCCCGGTGCAGGAGAAATCCAGCGTCATGCCGGCGCCGCGGTCGAACCGCAGAAAGATGCCGTGGGAGAGCCGGGAGGAGCCCCATGCGGTGATCTCGCAGGGCAGCTGCGGCGCGAAGAACCAGCAGGCGAGATCCAGCCAGTGCACGCTTTCGCCGATGATCTCGCCGCCGCCGGAAAGCGGATTGAGATGGCCGAGGCCATAGGAGGAGCTTTCGTCCTGAATGCGGATCAGCAGATGGGGCAGATTTTCCTCGGGCAGAGGCTCCCGCTGTTTTTCGATGTAGCGCCAGGCCTGATGTTTCGGATCGGCGGCCTGGGCGAGCCACTGACGGCGCAAGGCCTGTATGGCGGGGGACATACGGCGGTTGAGATCGACGCAGATCTTGACGCCGCCGCGGCGGACGGCGCTGATGATCTTCCACCCTTCCTCGTTGGTCATCGCCATGGGTTTTTCGCAGAAGATGTGCTTCCCGGCCCGGGCGGCGGCCTCGATGATCGGCAGATGCACCTCGTGGGAGGTGGCGATCTTGATGAAATCGACCTCGGGATCCTTCATGATCTCCATGAAATCCGTCGTCTGGCAGGGCGCCTTGAAGTGTTCCGCGGCGCGCCGGACACTGTCGGGATCCACGTCGCACACCCACTTCAGCGTCACATCGGACCGGGTAGAGAGGTTGTTCAAGTCCTGCTGCCAGGCGAATTTTCCGCAGCCGATCTGCGCCGCGACAAGTCTGTCTTTCTTCATAGGGAGTATTTTCCTTCCGCAGTTACAGGGTTGTTTTCAAGGTGCCTTCGTAAAACGCGCAGACATCTTCGAAGGCCTCCAGCTGGGCTTTTCTGACCAGCTCGTAGAAAAAGCCGTGTTCCATTTTTTCGTACACCTTCCAGTGGGAGGGGATCCCCAGCTCCCGGTGTTTTTTCACGATCTCGAGGGTATATTCCGAAAGGAACAGATACTCGAGTTCCGCCTCGAGAAAGAACAGCGGCGGATTGCCGCGCCGGATATAGTGCGAGAGCGACAGCCGTTCGTACAGCCCGGGATCCCGGTCGTACGGGACGCCCGCGACGGACTGCATCGTGGACCACATCTGGGGCATCATCCACTCGCGGTGCAGAAAGTCGGAGGGCGTCGCCTGAAGCGTTCCCCCCGCAGGCTTCACCCACTCGTTTTCAAGTTCGCATTTTTCCCCGCATTCCCCCGGATCGGCGCAGAGGAGCAAAGAGGCCAGGTGCGCCCCGGCGGAACTGCCGTGAACGAAAATTTTGAGGGGCCGGTTCCGCCGTTTGAGCAAGGTGACGAAGCGGTCGTAGGCCTCCCGGACATCCTTCAGCTGATCCAGCGCAGAGACGCCGCCCAGCCGGTAATCGGTCGAAGCGGTCAGGTATCCCCTCTTGTTCAGCGCCTCCATGATCTTGTGGAAGATCACGCGGGTCCCGCCGGTCCAGCCGCCGCCGTGCACGAAAAACACGGCGGCGTCACGCAGCGGCCCCTCCGCCTCGAAAACATCGAACACCCGCCCCTTGACCAGCGGCGTATCCAGATAATATGACGTAAAGCAGCGATCCATTTCCCGTCCTTTCTGCGATTCTCTTGAGTCTTCAGGTAATATATACGTTTTTTTCTGAAAAAACCATCTGTAAAAGCACGAAATTATCCGTTTTTGCCCGATTTTCCCTTGCGGTAGCGGAGGGGCGAAACGCCGGTCATGCGTTTGAAGAAGTCGGAGAAGTGGAACTGCGACGAAAATCCCAGCAGGGAGGCGATGGAGACGATGCTCCGGTCGGAGTAACGCAGATACTGCCGGGCGCTTTCCAGCCGGAGCCGGTTGAGAAAATCCTTGGCGCACATCCCCGTCCCCCGCCGGATCAGAAGGGAAAAGTGGTTGCGGGAGTAACCGCAGGCCTCGGCCGCCTCGGCCACCGAAAAGAAGGGCCGTCCCCGCTGTTCCTGCTCCTGATAGAAACGCTCCAGCAGGGGGGAACTGCCGTACCGCTCCTGACGGAAAGCGGCCAGCACGCCCGAGAGAAAATGCTCCATCAGGATCTGATACCGGTCCTGGGGCAAAATGATGGCGCCCTCGGGCACACCGAAAAAACGGGCCGGGAAAGTGGTCTCGAGGATCACTTTCGCCGCCTGGATCACGCCGCGGGTGAAAGGACTCCCCGGCCGGTGGACAACCCGGGGCAGATCCGGCAGTTCGGCGTGGAATTTGCACGTGTAACACAAATAGGGATCGAGATAGACCAGCGAATGCCTCACACCGGGGGCCAGGATGATCAGATCGTGATCCTGAAGCGTGAAATCCCCCTGATCCGTGTGCATCAGACAGCGTCCGGAGAGTGTGAACTCCGCCTGCCAGAAGTCGTGTGCATGGGGCGGGACGCGGTCCCTGCCCTCGGCGTATCCCCAGTAACACAGCCGGACGTCACCCTGGCGCAGCTCCGGTATCTTCATGATGTTCCTCCCTCGCAGGATAATGTAAAAAGCAACGGGAAAAGCGGGAAAAAATCACTTCCTCCCGAGAAAATCCAGCTGATGTCTGAAAAAAGTCCTCTGCCGCCGGGCAAACTGCCACGTGGCTGTTTTGATCCGTTCCCGGAGGGCGTCGAAATCGAATTCTCCCGCGAAAAACCGGGCGATGAGGGCATACCCCAGCGCCTGATGCGCCGTGGGAGACGCAAGCAGTCCGTCGGCAATGGCCTGCCGCGCCTCCTCCAGCCAGCCCGCGGCAAACATGGCGTCGCAGCGGCGGGAGATCCGCGCCTTGAGTTCCCCGGGTTCCGGCATGAGGATGGTCGTCTCCACCTCGGGATAGCGGCACTTTTCAGGACGGCCCGACTGCAGTTCGAGGATGGATCTTCCCGAAAGCAGCTTCACCTCCAGCGCCCGGATGAGGCGGCGGCGGCAATCCTTCCAGCGGGCCAGCGCGCCGGGGTCGAGTTCCGCCATGCGGGCGAAAAGCTCGGTCTCGCCCGCCCCGGAATCGTATCGGGCGTCCAATTCGCTCCGCAGGGCGGGATCGGCGGGCAGATCGTCCAATCCGCCGAAGAGGGCTTTCAAATAAAACCCCGTCCCGCCGACGACCACGGGAACGTGCCCCCTGCCCCGGATCTCACGGATCGCCTGTTCCGCAAGACGGCAGTAGGTGAAGACCTCGGCCCGGACGGAAAAATCCCAGATACCGATAAGATGATGGGGCACCCGTCCGCGCTCTTCGGCCGTGGGCTGAGCCGTTCCGATCTCAAGGCCCCGGTACAGCTGCATGGAGTCGGCGGAGACGATCTCGCCGCCGAGCTGCTCCGCCTCCTTCAGGGCCAGAGCGCTCTTGCCGGAGGCGGTGGGCCCCGTTATCACCCGTATTTTCACAAGTCCTCCCCGGGCGGAAACGCCGACGCCGTCACCGAGGCACGATGGAAATGTACGGCGGAACGCCCTCGAGAGCCAGTCCGCCGTCGATGCACGCGGCGTAGTCGATGCTCCAGACGGCGTCGGTCTTCACCTCCTCCGGCTTCGGAGAAACGGGGATCTTCACCCACCACTTCGCCGCGTCCGGGTCGGAGGGCAACTTGCCGTTGACGGTGTAATTGCACCCCTCGGCAAATCCCGCGGCGGTGCCGTCTGGACGGCGGACGAGGCCGTTGACGAAACCGCAGTTGCGCGGGAAGAGCTTCACCGTGAAATCCTTCGTCCCCGCGGGGACCCTGAAGTAGTACCGCCGGATGTTGGGCCGCCGCAGGATGTACAGCGGCGACAGGAAAGCCTCGGCGAAGTAATCATCGCTCGGGAGCAGATCCCAGAAGGCGTTGTCGTTGTCGGCGACGGTCAGCGTGAGGATGTCTCCCGCCTTGCCTTTGAAGGGGATGTCCCACGCGTTGAGTTTCGCGTCCCTCCCGGTCTTCGTCTCGAACAGGACTTTGCCGTCGGAAGAGGCCAGTTTGATCTCCGCCTCCCGGACATTGAGCTGGGTCCGCCGGAGAAGCACGCTGCCGGAATCCTTTTTGAGGGTGAGCCGGAAGGTGATCGGCTGCTGACTGCGGGCCTGGAACGCGGGGGTCTGCCGGGCCATGTACTCGCGGTACCAGGCGTCGGTTTCATAGGTGAAGACGTCGCCGGGGTGATTTTCTGTCCAGATCTTGCGCTCGCCGAGCCACTCGTTGAGGTGGAGCATGGCCATGGACATGTCTTTTTTCACACCGAATCCCCGGGAGAGGTGCATTTTGAGCAGCTGGTCTGCGACCTGCACATACTTTTTCTCACCGGTGGCGTTGGCGGTGTACATGAGCACGGACCCCGTGTAGGCGCCGACAAAGCAGACGACGAAGGTATGGGCCTTGTGGTTCCACTCGGCGTCATAGTAGTACCCCACCTCGCCGGGATGGAAATTGCCGACCAGCCAGTCGCAGATGTACCGCAGGGACTTGAGGGCGCGGGGATCGCCGGAGATGCGGTGATACTGCATCATGCTGATGCCGATGACACCGAGCATGAAGGTGGTCTGTCCCTTCTTGTCGTCGCCGAGGCGTTTCTTGCGCCGGGCCCAGACGCCGCCATGTTCGAAGTCCTGTTCCCGGAACTGGGTCTCGAAGAGGTTGGCCGCGCCGGTCATGTACGCGGGATCGGGCTTTGCCTCGTACAACGCGGAGAGGGCGACCAGCATCCAGCCGGTGACCCGGGGGGCGCTGGCCATGGCCGTCTGCATCCACGACTGGCGGTAGAGCTGTTCGCCGCAGAGCAGAGCGCTGTCCATGCAGCGGGCGTCGCCGGCCAGCAGCCAGGCGTGAAGCATGCCGCGCACCCAGGTGTGGCCGTTGTTGGGGAACCCGGTGAAGCTCGCATTGGTGGGGCTCCAGTAGCCGACGGCGTAGTCGGCGCTCCCCGTGTGGCCGATGCCGTGATAGGACATGCCGCCGAGGATCCGGGGATTGACCGCTGCGTGGGCAATATCGGTGTCGGCCTGATGCTGCGCTCCGGCAAGTCCCAGACGGAAGAGCTTGCGGTTGCCCGTGCGGACGAACTGCGAGAAATAACTGTAGGGCGTGTCGTATTCGTTGTTGCCCCAGTTGCGGCGGCGTTCGCCGAACCAGTCGCCGTAGTTGAGATAACCGCTTTCGACATCGGAAGCGGCGCCGAGGTCGTTGTATTTGAGCATCTCGTCGATGCGGTGGTCCACGCCGGGCACGGTCGCGTTGGCGCCGGGCATGACGCCGCACTTTTCATACCATGCGGGAGGCAGGACCGCGACGACCGGCAAGTCGGCGTCGGCGGCGAGGATCGGCAGGGAACCGCCGAGGAGATCCACGAGGATCGGCGTGTTGAATTTCATGCCCCACTTCATCCGGTGATTGCCCGCGCAGAAGCAGTAGGCCAGGTGCTGGGGGAAGTCAAGGCCGAACTTTTTGTCCGGCAGGGGCGGCAGAAGTTCGATGCGGAAAGCGTCCTCTGTCATGCTCAGTCCCTTGGGCCAGCGTTTGGCGGCGTCGGAAATGGCGACGGAGACCCGGGTCTTGCGGTCCATGGAGGTCAGGGCGAACCAGCTCTCCAGCGTGCCCTGACGCTTCGCCGCGTTGTGATAGAACGTGTCCCACGTCATCTGGCGGATCGCCTTCCCGTGGATGGAGACCTTCTTCGCGCCGTCCTTCGGAGCGATCCCGGCGGAAATGACGCCGGGCTGGAAGGCCGGCACGAACTCGCAGTAGGCCTCCCGCAGATCGAAGTATTCGCGATCGAGATCGGCGTCGATGAGCGCGACATCCATTTTGATGACGGCGCTGCCGCGGCGGAAGCGCATGCGCACCTGATACTTGAAGGAGCCGTGCTCCCCGCCGGGCAGAATGCCGCCCTCGCTCAGGATCGTGACGTGTTCGGGTCCTTGCTCCTCGACGACGATGCGTTCGGGAGCACCCTGGGAGCGGAGCTTTTTGCCGTCGGGCAGGACGAGGGTGATCCCCCGGAATGCCCCGGCTTTTTTGCCCCGGCAGGTCAGGTTGACCGGCAGCTGGAAATCCTTTTTGCCGATCTCGGCGGTGATGAGCCCCGTGTCGACGACGACCTTCTCCGCACTCTCCCCGACCTGGATGCCTTTCCGGACAGTCGTGTTGCGGACTTTTTTGCCGGCCTCCAGTTTCCAGACGGCCTTTTCCCCGGCTTTGAGGTAGGCGCCGAAACTGGCCAGAACGAAGCGCAGGGAACCGTCGGGCCAGCGGGAGAGCTCCGCGAACTGGGCGGGGACTTCCCTGCCCGCGGCGTTTTTCACGCACAGATTGCGGAGACTGTAAAGGCCGTAGCGGGGGAACGGGATCCCCACGCGGACTTCGGTAAAATTCCGGGGATAACCGGACTCCTCGAGGAGTTCGAGGGGGATCTCGGCCTGATCGATCGTGCCGTAGCCGGGATATTCGTACCCGGTCCCGAAGGACACGCGGGGAATGGGCCGCGGCAACGCGACTTTGGCGCTCTTCTTTTTGACGTCCTCATAGGACCACCCCCGGTCCTGAGGCGGCAGATAGCGGACATTGTCCCTGACGTACCAGAAATAACTGTCCGGCTTCTTATCCCATGAATGCGGCGGCGCCGCGAAAAGCGCCGTGAGACCCGCGGCGAAAACAGCCGCGCCGACGACGGAAAACCTGCCCATAAAAAACCCCTTCTCCCAACTGCCCCATGAATGATCCCGGTTCCATCGGGCACCGGGAAAACAACTTCCCTCTTAACATAGCACCCTTCGGAGACTTTTCAAGTTCTCCGCAAAAGCGCCGGCGGACGGCAGTTTTTCAATCCGCCGCGGAAAAGTCCAGTCTGACGATCCGTTCCTCTTTGATGGAACGCCACACGGCCTCGCCGACGGCGACGGAGTACCAGGCCTCCAGCGCCCCCGAAAGGATCCTGTACGGCCGATCGGGATCGGGCCCGATGAAAAGATCCTCGCGGATCAGCGGATCGCCGCCGTTGTGACTGCCCGTGCCGGGAACGGACCAGAGGCGTTCTCTCGAACCGAACAGCGGGAAATAGTCGATGTACTGCTGCTCCTCGACGGGGAACGGCGTTCTCGCGGGGGCGTGCCACTCCTGAGTCTCCAGCCGCCCCTTCGTGCCGTTGACGGCCAGACGGTAGCCCTCGAAAGGCATGGAGAAATTGCAGGAATAATTGAGCAGAGCCCCGTCGGCGTAGCGGACATTGGCGATGTAGGTGTCCTCGATGTCGATCTCGGGATCGAAGATGCAGCGGTCGGGACGGTAATCGGTGTACTGGTTTTTCCGGCCCACGGTGAAGGAACCGATGTGATCGTCGGGGACCTCGATGGCGTCCTGCCGGGTGGCCCAGCGGCGGAAATAGGCGCATTTGAGCCGCTCTTCGCAGGTCTCGCAGACCCGCCCCGCCTTGGGGCTGGGGTTGTAGGGACTGTCGGCCCCGTAATAATACCGGCCGCCGAAGGCGTGGACGCTCTCGGGGATCCCGCCGCAGAGCCAGTTGACGAGGTCGAAGTGATGACTCGACTTGTGGATGGAAAGGCCGCCGGAGTTGCACCTCATCCTGTTCCAGCGGTTGAAATAACTGGAGCCGTGCTTCGTATCCACGTACCACGTGAGATCCATGTTGGTGATGCGGCCGACCCGTCCCTCGAGGATCAGCTCCCGCATCCGGCGGTGGGCCGGGGGATAGCGGAAATTGAAGGTGCAGACGACTTTGCCGCGGGATCTTTTTTCGGCCTCGACGATCTTCCGGCAGTCCTCGCTGGTGGTGGCCATCGGCTTTTCGGAAATGACGTCGATACCGTGGGCCAGCGCGGCAAGGATGTACCCGGCGTGGGTCCGGTCCACACCGGCAACGATGACGGCGTCCGGCCGGGTCTCCTCCAGCATCTTCTCGAACTCGCAGGGTCGATACGTCGGCAGATCCGCGCTCTCGGGCGTCTCGCTCTTGCAGACGGCAAAGCGCAGAGGGTCGATGTCCAGCAGGGCGACCGGGCGGGCGTACGCGGCGAAGGTCCTGTACATGGGCTGGAGGAACATGTGGATCCCCCGCGCCGAGACCCCGCAGAGCGCGTAGCGTTTCACGTTCTTTTCCGCCATGAAAAGCGCCTCGTCCGTCTCACCAAGTCTGTCCGTCCTGCTTGGGACTGTACAGTTTCGCGTGTTCCGTCGTCTTGACCAGAAAACTCTCGTCGATGACGAGATTGACGTGTCCGTCGGCGTAGGTGATGTTGAGTCCGGAACCGTCGGGATGCCGCTGCTCCACGCGCCGGTAGCCGCCGATGTAGTAATTGTCCTTGGTGATGTTGAGTTCGTTGGCATCGAGGAAGGCGATGTACTTGGAGGCTTTTTTCAGCCGGGCCATCTTCTTGGGATCGGCCATGGTCCCCAGCAGACTGGTGTTCTGCCCGTAACTGTAGAAGCGGGTATTCCCGGGATTGGAGTAAACGGGATTTCCCGAACTGTCGAAGGTCCTGCGGCGGGTGCCGTTGCTCATGGCGGGACAGCCGTTGATGCTCATGCCGCTGTTCCATTTTGCCTCATCGGAGCCCGGATCGATGAGCTGCCGCCAAGCCGAATTCCAGTGGAGCGCGTTGGTGAGACCGGTCCCGCTGATCTTGCCCATCTGCTGCGGCGGGAAAAACCCGTCGTATCTATCCGCGTAAAAAGAGAGCCCCAGGCCGTAGGTCTTGAGATTGCTCATGCACCCGCTGGCCTTGGCCCGGTTCCGGGCCTGACTCAAGGCCGGCATCAGCATCGCGGCCAAAATGGCGATGATGGCGA
>Ga0310696_10001679_pt1 | contig 31503 bp, 25 predicted proteins | sample AusTroGonzalo_MG_4_FD_203885 | JGI IMG/M metagenome (GOLD analysis project Ga0310696, IMG submission 203885) | Bovine rumen microbial communities from tropical cattle in Woodstock, Queensland, Australia - Gonzalo_02 (v2) (version 2) | ecosystem: Host-associated > Mammals > Digestive system >... | reverse complement strand
GAAGAGTATGCGAAGAGATTTCCTGATAATAACCTCTATCCGTTTATGCTCGATGGCAGCACAAAACTGCAGGAAACTAAGATAAATAAGCCTTTCTCGCTCATTATGGGCAACGAGGCTACGGGCCTTGATCCCGCGTTCAAAAACATCGGTCAGCCCATCAGAATCGAACATTCGGGCAATATTGACAGTTTGAATATAACAATTGCCGCAAGTATAGGGCTTTATGAGGCAACAAAGGCTTGCGAATAAAAAACAATCGTGATACAATTCTTCGGTAATTTGAAGATATAACTCTAATAAAGGAGAAAAAGAGATGCCTAATATTAAATCAGCTATCAAGCGTGTAAACGTTTCCGAGAAGAAGGCTGCTGCCAATAAGAGCAAGAAGAGTGCTATCCGCACTACTATCAAGAAGGCAAAGGCTGATATCGCTAACGGCGAGAATCTTGATGCTACAATCCAGTCAACACAGAAGGCATTGGATCAGGCTGCTGCTAAGGGCCACATGAGCAAGAACGCAGCTTCCAGAACAAAGTCCAGACTCGCTAAGGCTGCTAACGCTGCTAAGGCTTAATTAGTATTTGAATTAGTAACAAGAGCCGTCTGTCGGTTTATCCGGCGGACGGTTTTATTCTGCTTATTTAACGATTACGGGGATCGATTCCCATTCAGTTGCGGTATCTCTGCCGTATAACTTCCAGCCGATCGAAGCGGCCCTCATATCAAGCTCGAAGATCTTCTTGAGGTCTTCGTTCTCCGACTGAAGTTCCAGACAATCCGAAGGTCTGCTGATGACCGGGATCTTTGCGCACTTGCCGATGATCTTAAGGCAGTACTTGCCTTCGCTGTTAAATCCCAAAACTCTAATGTAGGGCGGCCTCTTGATCGTCAGACAGGAATTATCCTGGCCTGCCATCATGGAAGATAGTGCACGCTCAATACGGGTCAGCGTATATCTCTTGGTCGATATGTTGTTCTCGAAAACCTTCAGGTCATGATCGCCGTCCGGGATCGTTCCGGGTCTTATGTCATTTGCAAAATTCCTTATGTATCCCGATAAGTCATCGCTCATGTATGCGATATCTTCAAGATCGGAAGATGCCGTAGTGAGCATGGCGTTTCTCATATAACTGACATAATCAGGGAATCTGAATACGCCGGAAGAAGCTGAAGACAGCATAGCTCCGAGCGATAAGTCCGGCATGCGGCCGTTAAGGTCTGCTGCGATGGCAGACTGGCTGAAGTGAGGAGCGTGCTTGGAAATCGCGCTTCTGATTGCCGTAGCACTGGTAAAGTCACCATCCATGGACCGGTCGTGATATCCTTCGCCTTCGCGCTTTATCATGATGACGTTGATCATGTTCTTCCAATCGTATTTTTTGAGCGCGATCAGATAGTCCAATGCAAGGATCGAATTGGGATTGCCGAGCACGGAATCAAGATCGCCCATGATGCCCTTGGAAGCTGCAAGATCCTTGATGGCGGCAGCCCTTGCCTGAGGGAAGCTTATCCCGGTCGATATATATTCGTTCAGCTTGCTGTTGAAGAGTTCATCTTCTCCGAAGTTTATGTCAGCGAGAGTCTTAAGAAGCTCTGTGTCATCTGTATCAACACCGAATGCGATGTCTGTTACGACACCTGTGGAGATGAGCTCGGAGACTGCGCCTTCGGCAAATCTTGAAGACGGCGCGCATGAGAAACTGAAGGGAAGTTCGATCACTACATCAGCGCCGCAGAGCAGAGCCTGTCTCGCGCGGACCTGCGGAGGGCAAATGGCGGGAAGACCTCTCTGGGTGAAGAAACCGGACATGACCGGCATTACTATCGCTCTGGGGTCATTTACGATCTCGCGAGCCCTCCTTATCAAGTACTCGTGGCCGTTATGAAATGGATTAAATTCCGCAATTATTCCTATAACCCGCAATTTATGTATATCCTCTGCTTTTGGTATAATCTTTGATTGTAAAGATTATATTTCATAAGGCAGAGTTTATGCAACGAAGGTCAATTGGAGACATAGGTATCAGCAAGATCATAACGGGCGCGATCATAGTCGCGCTGGCAGTAGGCGCCATGGTCTTCTATCTGTTCTATACCGGCAGGTTCGGAGGCGGCTCGAGGCTCAAACTGTCGGCAACGACCCACGTCGGTCACGACTGGAGCGACATAGCTGCTGATAACAATATCGTCAGCGATTACCTTTTCGGCAGATCCAAAAATCTCCTGGTGGCAAAGGGCGGCGACGGCATCCTCGCATCAACGACCTATACGATCGCAGGAAGACTCGTTACTCAGGAAGCCGAGAATTCCGGGATTTATGAGCTCACGGACCAGGCCCTGCTTCTTAAGTGCTATGTCCGTTCAGGCGACAGGGCAAATGCCGTAACCCTAAAGAACGAAGTAATCAATAGATTCAGACTGGCTGACGGAGCGTACAAGACTTTTGTTTATGCCGATGAAGAGAAGAACAACGAAGAGATCATAACGGTTGCAGCTTCTGTCGAATGGCTCGATGCCATGATGGAATACTATGTAACCTACGGAAACAATGACGACTATAAGGAGATATGCCATCTGGCAGGGCTTCTCTTCGACAGCGAAGGCAGGCTCATACCCGAGCAGATCTCAGTTGCAAAATATGCCGAATCACTTTACGTGAGTCTTGAAGATATTAGCGACATCGATCCTATGCAGGAAGGTTCGCTTGAGCAGATGTACGGAACGCTTACGGGAGATACGGAAGGTGCCGACACGAAGAAAGACGAACTCGAAGAAGAAGTCGAAGGCGTGCTGCTCTCAAATATCAATCTGAGACTCATCCGAGATCTCGAAAACAATTCCATCCTGCCTGAGGGTTCTTACGAGAGAGCACTTCAGGCGGTCAAGGGCGGTTTTGCCGGTGCGGGTTATGCTTTCTACGCTTATGCGGCTGTCGGTAATATGGACAGCAGCGCATATATCTACAGCGGTACGAGCACCGGAGCGTTTGACATCAGTCATAACGTTAAGACGATGAGAAATCTTGCCGAAGTGGGCGAGCTCGACGGCGAGTCTTTTGCCGAGTTCAAGAGCATGGTAATGAACAACGGCAGGATCTATACAGAGTACGTTATCATGACAGGAAATTACTCGGGCAGGGAAGCGCTCAATGCTTATGCTGACGGCCTGCTGCTCGCATATTTTATGGGCGATACCGACCTCTATGACAAGCTTGCCGACACACTGGGCAATAGGGTCGCAACCAAATCCACGAGCCCTGCTCTCTACATGATCTTCAGGGAAGAAAATGACAGATACGTCTTCTATTCCAGGGAGAATCTGAGCACCCGTCTGGTTACCTCATAATACCCTTTCTTTTTATTTGAAATAATATAGGTTTGCGAGTATACTTTTGTCGACTAAAAATTCCAAAGGAGATAAATATATATGGCATTCATTGATGACATCATGGCCAGAGCTAAGGCTGACAAGAAGACTATCGTACTTCCCGAGTCAATGGACAAGAGAACTTTTGAGGCTGCCGAGAAGATCCTTAAGGCAGATATGGCAAACCTCATCATCATCGGTACACCCGACGAGATCGCTAAGAATTCCGAAGGTTTTGATATCACAGGCGCAACAATCGTTGACCCTTATAACGATCCCAACAAGCAGAAATATATTGATAAGTTCGTTGAGCTCCGCGGTGTAGACACCATGGTAGCTGCAGCAAAGAAGAAGGCTGAGAAGAAGGGCCTCGGCGAGGAAGAGACAAACGCTCTCATCGCTGACGCTCAGAAGAAGGGCATCACACCCGAGAAGGCTGAAGAGAAGATGAACTCCGACTACATGTACTATGCATGCCTTATGTGCAAGTGCGGTGATGCAGACGGTGCAGTCTCAGGCGCTTGCCACTCAACAGGCAACACGATCCTTCCTGCACTCCAGCTCCTCAAGACAAAGCCCGGCATCTCTTCCGTATCAGGCTTCTTCCTTATGGACGTACCTGACTGCGATCTTGGTGAGCACGGTCTCTTCATTTTCGCTGACTGCGCAGTTAACACAGACGTAGATTCTGCTAAGCTCGCTGAGATCGCTAAGCTCTCCGCTGAGTCTTTCGAGCAGTTCATCGGCGCTCCAGCTAAGGTTGCTATGCTCTCATACTCATCTTACGGTTCAGCTAAGCACGCTGACGTTGATAAGGTTTCTGAGGCAGTTAAGATCGCTAAGGAGAAGTATCCTGATCTCGTAGTAGACGGTGAGCTCCAGCTCGATGCAGCTCTCGTTGAAGAAGTAGGCCAGCTCAAGGCTCCCGGTTCACCGGTTGCAGGCCACGCTAACACATTGGTATTCCCTTCACTCGAAGCAGGCAACATCGGCTACAAGCTCGTTCAGAGACTTGCTAAGGCTCCCGCTTACGGTCCGGTCCTCCAGGGTCTTGCACTTCCTGTTAATGACCTCTCCCGCGGATGCAACGCTGACGATATCGTAGGAACAGTTGCTATCACAGCTGTTCAGGCTCAGGCATTGGGCTGATTCAATTAAGCATACTTTAAAGACAGGAGAAGAAGTCTAATGAAGATTTTAGTAATCAACTGCGGAAGCTCTTCCGCTAAGTTCCAGCTTTTCGACATCGATACAGGCGATGTCCTCGCAAAGGGTAATGCCGAGAGAATCGGAATCGACGGTAAGCTCACATATAAGCCCGCAGGCAAGGATGATTTCATTTCTACAGAACCCATGCCTGACCACAAGGTTGCTGTCCGTATGATCCTCGACGCTCTTGTTGATCCTGAGCACGGCGTAATCTCCGACGTATCCGAGATCGCAGCTGTAGGTCACAGAGTACTCCACGGCGGTAAGTACTACAGCGAGTCCGTTATCGTTAATGACGACGTTAAGAAGGTCATCAGAGATTGCTTCCCTCTTGGCCCTCTCCACAATCCCGCAAACCTCATCGGTATCGAGGCATGCGAGGACGTTCTTCCTGCAGGCACACCTCAGGTTGCAGTATTCGATACAGCATTCCATCAGACAATGCCCGCAAAGGCTTACACATATGCTCTTCCTTATGAGCTTTCCGAGAAGTACGACATCCGCCGTTACGGTTTCCACGGAACATCTCACCGTTATGTAAGCCACAGAGTTGCTGACTTCCTCGGCAAGAAGTATGAGGATCTTAGAATCATCACATGCCACTTGGGCAACGGTTCTTCATTTGCAGCTGTTAAGGACGGCAAGTGCCAGGATACATCAATGGGTCTTACTCCTCTTGCAGGTATCTGCATGGGTACAAGAACAGGTGACATTGATCCCGCTATCGTTCCTTTCCTTATGAAGAACGAGAGACTCACACCTGACGAGATCGACACACTCCTCAACAAGGAGTCAGGCGTTCAGGGTATCTCCGGCGTATCTTCCGACTTCAGAGATCTTGCTAAGGCTGCAAGCGAAGGCAACGACAGAGCTCAGCTCGCACTCGACATGTTCGCATATCAGGGCAAGAAGATCATCGGATCTTATGCAGCTGCTATGGGCGGTGTTGACGTTATCGTATTCACAGCAGGTATCGGCGAGAACACAGACACCATGAGAAAGGCTATGTGTGAAGGTCTCGAGTTCATGGGCGTAGAGTTCGATGCAGAAGTTAACGACGGCCTCAGAGGTAAGGAAGCAATCATCTCCAAGCCTTCTTCCAAGGTAACAGTCTGCGTTATCCCTACAAACGAAGAGCTTGCTATCGCTCAGGAGACTGAGAGACTCGTAAGATAATTCGGGTTGAATTGAATTTTATGACCGGCTTCCTTCGGGGAGCCGGTTTTATTTTGCGTAACGAAAACGGCTGCCCATTAGGACAGCCTTTGTGATTCTTAATTATTCTCTTATCAGTAGTTGATATCGAGGTGCTTTTTGAGGTCCTTGTCGGCACCGAAAATCGTTACCGTATCACCCTCCAGGAATACAAAGTCAGCAGGGAACTCGAGAGTGGGTTCACCGTTCCTTCTGATGGATAACACATTGAGGTGGTACTTGTTGCGGATACTGAGTTCAGCAAGGCTCTTGCCGATCCAAGCCTTCGGAACCTTAACTTCGAAGATCGAATAGTCGCCGGGATAATCAAGATAATCAACAACGTCAGCAGAGCAGTAACGGACTGCAGACCATTCAGCGAGCTGCTTCTCGGGGAAGACTACGGAGTCTGCACCGGTCGCAAGGAGAAACTTCTTTTGGACTGATCTTGAAGCTCTTGCAACGATGTATTTAGCGCCGCATTCCTTGAGAAGGGAAGTGGTCTCTAATGAAGACTGGAAATTATCGCCGATGGCTACGAAGCAGACGTCAAATGTCTCTACACCGAGTGATCTGATGAACTGTTCATTCGTAGCATCACCGATGAGGGAACTTGTTACCATTCCCAGGACGGGGTTTATTCTTTCTTCGGAAGAATCTACTGCCATGATTTCATCGCCGGCTTTGTTCAGCTGATCGATGAGGTGATAGCCAAAACGACCTATTCCGATTACGAGTACGCTCTTCATATAATTGTTCCTTTCTGCCGGATCAACCGACCGCTATGCTGTCTGCAGGATATTGTTTATTGACTGTTGATCTGCGGGAGATTGCAGCGAATACGAGTGTAAGTCCGCCTACACGTCCCGTGTACATAATGAATATCAGTATTATCTTCGATGCTGTCGACAGTGCCGGAGTGATTCCCATGGAAAGACCTACAGTAGCAACTGCGGATGCGCTCTCAAATATTGTTTTGAGGAAGTCGATGTTTTCGATCTTGGATATGCTCATAGCACCGAACATTGCGAGGATGATGTCGAGCATAAATACTGCAACGGCACCATAAATGGCTTCCTGTGTAATTCTTCTTCTGAATACTGCAGGTCCCTTTTCTCTTCTGAAGACGGAGATCATGGTATAGAACAGTATGGCAACTGTCGTGATCTTCATACCGCCTGCAGTAGATCCCGGTGCACCGCCGATGAGCATCAGGATAATCGTCATGACAACGCCTGTGCCTGAGAAGTTGTTGTAATCAGTTGTATTGAATCCGGCTGTTCTGGGCGTTACTGCCTGGAAGAGTGAAGCCAGGAATCTCTGGTTATCGGGAAGATCGCCGTATTCACCAAACCACAGATAGATCATGGGGAATACGATGAGGATGATCTCCATTACGAGGATGATCTTACTCTGTGTGCTATATCTGTAGAACTTGAGTCCGTGCTTTCTGATATCCATCCATGTGAGGAATCCGAGTCCGCCCGTCAGAATGAGGAATACGAGCGTGATGACGATCAGGGGATGATCCATATAAGGCATCATGGAGGAGAATTCGCCGTGAGCACCGTTAAGGTCGAATCCCGCGTTACAGAAAGCGGAGATAGATGTGAACACAGCTCTCCAGATTCCCTTAAGCGGACCATATTCAGCTACAAATACGGGCGCCATGGCAATTGCTCCGATGAGCTCGAAAATAATGGTTCCGATGAATATGAACCTGGTGTACTTCATGATCTCACCGAGGTTCGGGGCAGAGACTGCTTCCTGCATTGTCGTTCTGGCCTGAAGGCCCAATTTCCTGCCGATGATCCTGCTTAAGATCGTTGTCATGGTAACAACGCCCATACCGCCGATCTGGATCAGTATGAGGATGACGAGCTGGCCGAACCAGGACCAGTGACTCTGTGTGTCGTATACGATCAGACCGGTAACGCAGCCCGCAGAAGTGGCTGTGAAGAATGCATCTATTGGATTAGTCCATTCGCCCGATTTGGTTGATATGGGGAGCATCAGCAGCAATGCGCCGATAACTATCATTACCACGAAGCCCAGAAGTATCGTCTGCGCTCCGCTCAGTCTGAAATGTTTCTTTCCGTTATTACCCATGCCGCTATTATAAATCTATTTTTATTTTTTTAAAAAAGAATTTGTCCCATTAATCGAGAGCGAATAAAAATCTTTATTGCTATAATCTGCTTAGTCAATTTTCAGGGAGAGTTCAGTTTGGCAGACGATTTTAACAATTCAGACGAGTTTTTCAGAGACTTGGAGAGTATTTACGGACAGGGTCCGGACATTTATCAGGACCAGGACGCCGACAATATGCTCGAGGGCCTTAACAAGGAACAGCGCGATGCAGTTACGCATCTGGACGGACCGCTTCTTATCCTTGCAGGCGCAGGTTCGGGCAAGACCAGAGTCATCACATACCGTATCGCATACATGATGAAGAAGCATAATGTTGCCCCTTCATCCATTTTGGCGATCACATTTACCAATAAGGCTGCCAACGAGATGCGTCAAAGAATCGAAGGTCTCGTCGGAGACCGTTCGAAGTATATCTGGTGCGGCACCTTCCACAGCATTTTCGCGAGAATACTAAGACGCCACGCAGAACTCTTAGGATATTCACAGAATTTCTCGATCATCGATACTGACGACCAGCTCAAGCTCGTTAAGGATTCCATGAAGGAACTTGATATCGCGGACAGCCAGTTCAAGCCCAAGAGCGTCCAGATCGAGATCTCCAATGCAAAGAACAAATTCATCAGCGTTGAGGAATACACTCTTCAGGCAGGCAAGGAATACTTCCTCGGCGTCGTTGCCAGGATTTACAAGAGATATCAGGAGAAGCTCCTTGCAAATAATGCCATGGACTTCGATGACATCCTGGTCAACATGGTCAAGCTCTTAGAGCAGAACCCCGATATCTGCGAACTCTACAAGCAGAAGTTCAGATACATTATGGTAGACGAGTATCAGGATACGAACATGCCGCAGTACCGCGCGGTCATGAAGCTCGCTTCGGGCAACGGCAATATCTGCGTCGTAGGTGATGACGACCAGTCCATCTATTCGTTCAGAGGTGCAGACGTCAGACTCATCCTTAAGTTTGAGAAGGACTTCCCGGGCGCCAGAGTTATAAAGCTCGAAGAGAACTACCGTTCCACCAAGACTATCCTCGAGGCTGCCAACTGCGTAATCGCTAATAACACGAAGCGCAAGAGCAAGCATCTGAGGACCGAAGGCGCTGACGGCGAGAAGATAATCGTAATGAATTCCGACACGAGCGCAGGTGAAGCTGACTTCGTCGGAAGGACAATCAAGATGATGGCTGACAAGGGCAAGTTCAAATATTCGGACTGCGCCGTTCTCTACAGAATGAATGCTCTGTCCCGTAACGTGGAGACTACGCTCCACAACATGGGAATCCCGTTCAGGGTCTACGGAGGCATGAGGTTCTACGACAGAAAAGAGATCAAGGACATCCTCGCATACTTAAGGCTCATCAACGATACGAAGGATAACATCGCTTTCGAGAGGATCATCAATGTTCCGAGGCGGGGAATCGGCGATGCTACGATCGAGAAGATCAGACAGTATGCATTATCTGACAACACCAGCATGTTCGAAGTTGCAATGCACGCGTTAGATTACCCCGAGCTTGTCAGAGTCAGCTCGAGGATCTTATCGTTTACGGATCTCATCAACACGATGAGAGACAAGCTCAAAGAGAACGAGATGGATTTTGCACAGTTCGTCGACTATGTCGAGAATGAATCCGGAGTTATCGAAGAGATAACGGAACAGCGTGAGAAGAAGGGCGAGATAATCGACAGAGTCGAGAACCTCAAGGAGCTTTTGTCTGAAGCTGCAGAATACGACAAGGCACACCGCGCAGAGCCCGTTGACATGGATACTCTTGAGATCGATGACGGCGACGGATTCCCTGTTGAAGTCGATGATGATTTCTTCTTCGATACGGCTACGGCAGATACAACTGAAGGAATCTTAGGACTCTATCTCGAGAACGCTTCGCTCTTTACCGAAGGTGATGAATATACCGACACTGATGACTTCGTTAAGCTCATGTCGATCCACAGTGCGAAGGGACTGGAATTCGGAGCGGTGTTCATCATCGGTCTTGAAGAAGGAGTTTTCCCGAGCTACAGATCCATCCAGAGTGTTGAGGATACTGAAGAAGAACGAAGACTCATGTATGTTGCTATCACGAGAGCCAAGAAGAATCTCTTTATCGTTCTTACCAAGCAGAGAATGCTCTTCGGTCAGACCAACTGCAACAGGCCTTCGAGATTCATCAAGGAGATCAATCCCGAACTTCTATATCTCATGGGAGCAAAGAGGGAGACACCGAAGGATGTTCCTCAGGGCGAGACCAACAGAGAGAAGTCCAGGAAGTCTATCCAGTCTGCAATCAAGTCGCAGTTTACGAAGGATAAGGGCAAGCCTGCAGGCGCACGTGAAGGACAGCTCGGTCCGGATGAACTCGTTAAGGGCATGAAGGTAGTCCACCCTAGATTCGGTGAGGGAATAATACTTAAGGTCGAGCCGGTCGGCGGAGACGCACTCATCACGATCGACTTCGACGGTATGCGCAAGAATATGCTCGCAAACTCCTCAGGCCTTAAGAAAGCCTGAAGTTCGCCGAGAATACGGCCTTTCAAATGTAGTATAATTATCTAACGTGTTTATGAAGGAGACTTTAGTTGATGTCAGATAATATCAGTTTCCTGGATCTTTATGCGGACAGCGTAGCCAGCATTGGTAAGTCGGATAAGATATCAGAGCCTTCCAGAGCGAAAATAAAGATGCTTCAGGCACAGCGTGACTCTATCTTGAGTGTCAACGCTGCCAAGTGTTCTGCCTCAAGAGGCAGGACCAAGCCCGAGAAGGACGGAGACGTCAGGAATTGTTACGAGAGAGATATGGGAAGGATCATTTATTCCCAGGCTTTCAGACGTCTCAAGCATAAGACACAGGTCTTCTTTAATCCCGCGAACGATCACATCTGCTCGAGATTAGAGCACGTTATTTATGTCGACTACATCGCTTCTACGATTGGAAGCGCTTTGAATCTCAATGTCGATCTCATCAAGGCGATCGCGTTAGGTCATGACGTAGGTCATACACCGTTCGGTCACAGCGGCGAGCGCGTTCTCAACAAGAAACTCAAAGAGGTCGATCCCAAGCTTTACTTCGAACACGAATCGAACGGCTTAAGAGTTCTCGAGATCCTCGAAAAGCATAACGGCGATAACGGACTGAATCTCACATTCGAAGTAAGAGACGGCATCATCTGCCACTGCGGCGAATACTATTCCGAGAGGAAGCTCATTCCCTGCAGAGATAAGACAGAAGAAGATCTCTCTTACCTGATTCCTAAGAAGAACCGTAAAGTTCCTGCCACTATGGAAGGATGCGTTGTCAGATTTGCAGATAAGATCGCTTATGTCGGAAGAGATATCGAAGATGCATTGAGAACAGGTGTTATCGCGAGTGAGTTCGATCTGCCTGTTGCTGCAGACGTTATGGGAAGCTCCAATTCCGAGATCATTAATTTCCTCGTTCAGGACATTATCGAGAACAGCATGGATAAGGGCTACATCATGATGAGTGATCACGCAGGTGATGCATTGGAACACACTCTCAAAGAAAATGTCGCTAAGATCTATACAGCGGGCAAAGTTACCACTTACGAGAAGTACTGCGATGTTATGCTCGAAGGACTTTTCGATGCGTTCTACGAAGCAGTCAAAAATCTCGAGAAGGCAGAAAATTCCAAGTCTTCTTCCATAAGGAAGTTTGCAGAATTCGTTAAGGATCACCCTGATTACAAGGCCGGCATCGATACACCGCTTCCGATCTATGTATCAGATTATATCGCCGGAATGACGGATTCATTTGCTGTCAGCTGCTTCAACGAGATGTATAAGAGTTAATGGAGAATTGATATGGATAATAAGGAAGAATACGGTTTTTTCGCGATGATAGACCGCATGCAGTACATCGGAAGATGGGCACTGATGCGTAACAGCAGAACGGAGAATATCAAGGAGCACAGCTTCGATGTTGCGGTCATCGCACATTGCCTGACTGTTCTTCACAACAAGTTCGAGAAAGATAACGAAGGAGCGATCCTTCCTGACCCCTATAAGGTACAGGCTTATGCTCTGTATCACGACTGCACGGAGATCCTGACAGGAGATCTGCCGACACCAATTAAGTACCGCAACAAGGAGATTACCAAGGCTTACAAGGAAGTCGAATCCGAGGCTGCCGCAAGTCTTGTCGAGCTCCTGCCTGACGATCCCGAGATGAGAGCAGAATATCTGGAACTTCTCTGCCCTGTTGTATCAACAGAAGAAGAGAAGCTTATTCACAGGCTCGTTAAGGCAGCAGATAAGATCGCTGCATACGTTAAGTGTTTAAGAGAAGAGAGCACCGGCAACAGCGAGTTCTCAGCAGCGAAGGAATCCACGGGCAGGATCATCAGCGAGATGCATATGCCCGAGGTCGATTACTTCATGGAGCACTTCGTTCCTTCTTATGGTTACACATTAGATACGATCACCGGGAGGGACGCATAACCGATGTTCATAAGACGTCCCGAGTATTTTGCAATAGCGGCAGTAGGCGGAGTTCTGGCTATCGCTGCATCTGTTGTCACTGCAATAAGTCTTGATACCGGCATCAGTGAACCCGACAGAAGAACAATGAATAAAGCGGACGACATCGTTGTCCGTGCAGCTGCGCTCACATCGAGCAATGATGATGAAGTAAAGATAGCAAAGGCTCGTGTTGAAGACGGACTCTTATCCTGCGGCGATTACGTTATCTCTGTCATGACTTCACCCGAGTATCTTCTGCAGGGTGTATCAGACGAGAAGTTTGCAACAGACCTTTGCACTGTTATCTATGGTGAAGTAAAGCAGGATGAGATCTCATATATCTTAGAAGACTTGGAAGACAATTCCAGGATCGTTGCAATAGACAGGGCGCTCTCATCGGAGGATAAGAATCTAAGAGCATCCGGCAAGCCTTCCGGTAAGGGATCCGTTATCTCTGATGTAAGCCTCGCGGCGGCTGCTGATACTGCAGGACAATATACAGTAGGAATCAGAGAAACCGCAGGTTCATATACGGCAACAGGCGATGAAGTAAGAACGGACTTTTTTGTCGACGGTTCACTCTACTACGGTTATCTGAAGTTCAATAACAACAGCGGTGATTACCGTGAATTCGTGCTCTCATGGGATACTGCAGACTGTTCTCCCGGAAGACATGAAGTTTATGCATTGCTCAGGAGCTCTGACGGCCGAGGAACAGTTATCTCCGGCGGTGAGATATTGATCCCTGAGAGGATCACCGTAACACCCGGAAGCGTTGCCCAATCGAACATTCCTGCAGGCGAATATGCTTCATGGTACATGATCGACTGCGGTGAAGATAATTGTTATATCAATTTTGCCGGTCTGTCTGATGACATCAGAGTATCGCTCTACGACCTTAAGGGTGATCTTGTCGGATTTAACGAGAATCCCGGAATCCCGTATGCGATGCTCCGCGGAAGACGACAGGATACTCAGGCTGTCGCAGAAGAGACAGGTATTGCAGGCGTATCCAACTGCTATTACATCTGCGTAAGCCGTACGGGTTCATCAACTGATATCGAGAAAGACGTCTGGTTCACCATGATCCAGGCCAACGAGTGCGCATATTTTGACGGCAGCTATATGGCGGTAACCGGTGAGTCAGGAGACAAGGTCAAGCTCACGGATCTTAACAAGAACACATATGAAGTTGAGAGGTCTAAGGCAAACATCCTTCCGATCAACGGATCGCTGTCATCGCTTTATGTAGCTGATGCTTCGACTGAGAACAACATCAAGATCTATCCTGATTTTGAATACCGTACGCATGATTATGCTTACTATACCGATGGCGCGAAAAGCGTTGCCATCAGATGCACATCTCTCGAAGGTTATTCATCGACGATAAGCATCACTGCCGATAACTACGGCAACGTAACTACTCTTGAACAGGGTCAGATATATGAGCTCCCTCAGGGCGAGACAATTATCACATGTACTGTCACGAGCTTTGACGGAACGCCGAGCAATTACTCGTTATATTTCCTGAACGGAGATGATGCGGGTGATTTCAGTGAGAATACCCTGTCCAAATTCCCGAAGAGTTATTACAGCGGATTGTGGCTCATACATAATCTCAAGCCGAACTATGTGCTGACTCCTTACTATACGAATATCACGTTTGAGACTGCGCTTAATGCTGAGGACAGCAGAGGAAGAAGCCTTATTCAGAATTCTTCTTATCCGCAGTGGGTCAAACCCGGCAGCCAGGTCTACGATAAGCCCGACTGGATGGCAGCTAAAACGGATGTCGTAAGTTACTATCTTGATCCAAGAAACTTCTTAACGCCAGAGAGAATATTTGCGTTTGAGCTTCTGGGATTCGATCCTGCTGTTCATACGGTAGAAGGTGTCAGGGAGATCATCAGAGGTTCGTTCATGGATAACGATCCTACATACGATTACGCTCAGATAATTTACGATGCAGGACAGGCTGCAGGCGTATCTCCCTATTTCCTTGCGAGCAGGATCATACAGGAGATGGGTTACAATGGTGAATCCGCGCTCTGCAGAGGTGATCTCACAGGTTACGAAGGATACTACAATTTCTATAACATCGGAGCTTATGCTACGACAGAAGAAGGCGGTGCGGTAATCAACGGCGCCAGATATGCACAGTGGGGCAGAGACTGGGAAGAACAGGTTATAACCGAGACTGAGGCCGGATATCTCCTGCCGTGGACTTCTGTTGAGAGAGCGATTCAGGGCGGTGCTATCTGGATCGCAACAGGTTACATCGACAAGGGACAGAACACTTTATACTTCCAGAAGTTCGATGTCCTTGATGACGGAACGGAAAGATACAATCACCAGTACGCGCAGAATATCCAGATGGCATATTCGGAAGGCATGAGGTATTACAGAAGTTATGACGCTATCGGAATAACGGATGCTGCATTTGAATTTATAATTCCTGTATATGACGATATGCCTGAATCTTACGGGAGCCTGCCTGAATGATGAGAAAGCCTGACAGAAGAGCCATACGATCTGCCGCAAAGGTCTTTGTGACGATTGCGGTATTTGTAATGACTGCTGTTACATGTCTTGCTTATCTCAACAATACAAAGGTAAATGCTGATTCCGAAGTAACCATATCTGCCGTATCTACGAAGACCGATGTTGGTCCCGGAGACCTCTTAACAATTAATGTTGTTGCAAGTTCATTCCCGGGCATTACGGAGTTTGGTCCCATTGTTTTTAATTTTGATTTTGATAAGGCCGAATACGTATCGTACGAACAGGGCAAGGATCTGTCGAATTATCTTTTCACCGAGACACAGACAGACGGTGTCGTAACCGTAACGGGCAGTGACCAGATGATGGGTATCAGTACTGACGGAAGCGGTGACGAAGTTACTACCGCATCTTTTGAATCTCAAGATAGGGTAATCCTGTTTACCATAATGATCAGAATCAGACCTGAAGCATCCGGCGATATCAATTGCTGGATCTCTGAAGTCGGAAACTTTTCTTCTCCTGATGAGACTATTAATGCATCGATCGGAAGCGGCGTTACTCTTCCCATCAATAAGAACGGAATATCTTCTGATGCTACGGTTGCGATCCTTAAGGTCAGAGAGTCAACGATCACTCCTGAATTCAACCAGAATATTACCGACTATACATGTTATGTTGAGCGTTCCGTTGAAGAGGTCCAGGTAAACGTTACTACAACTAATCTCTGGGCTGCCGTAGTAATCGAAGGAACGCAGCAGTTAAGTCTCGGTGAGAATATCGTCACGGTGGATGTTACCGCCCAGGACGGTGTCAGCCACATGCGCTACACGATCCACGTCATACGTAAAGAGAGTGATATCCCCGACAACGCTTCTCTTGTCGATAAGAACGGAATTACATATACGTTCCTTGATTCTCCTGAAGATCTGAGCGTGCCTGACGGATTCGTCCAGACAACGATCTACATCAACGGATACAGCGTTCCTGCTTATGTTAAGGACGGTGTTTCGAGTGTCTTGATCTACCTGTTTGACGGTACGCAGTCACCGGACCTTTATTTCTATAACAGTACTACAAAAACGATACTTCCATATGACCCCGAGAATACCGTTATCGAGACATCCAAGGTCCTTAAGATGGCGGAAGTTCCTGAGGGTGTTTTCATTCCTGATGAATTCAGTCCTGCTGAGTTCAACTACGGAAGCATGATTTTGTCAGGCTACGTAAATGCCGAAGGTGATTTTATCTGCTATCTGCAGGATGAGAACGGGAAAGCCGATTTCTATCACTTCGATTTTACTGACGGTTCGATCAGCCTATACAGATTTGCGGACAAAAAAGCCGAGATTTTGTATTCGTATCTGTTTGACGTTTTCCTTGTTATTGCTATTATTGAGGCGGTCATTATTACTATTACCGTTTATATTGTAAGAAGAATGGTCTCCGGCAGAACGAATCCGAGACCTAAGAGGGTATAACAGGAAAATGGATTTAAAAACGATAATCGTTGGCGGTAAAGATCTTACTGAGAAGCAGGAAAAGATCCGTAAGCTTTTTATGTATCTTGTAAGCGGCGGTCTTACCACCGCTGTTAACTGGGTATGTTATATCGCTTTTGATAAGATTATTCCGTTCGACATGACGGTCGTGCTTTTAGGCAAGCCGTTCTCTCTCAAATACATCATCAACCAGATCGTATGCTGGATCATTGCGGTTCTGGTCGCATATTTCCTTAACAGGATCACCGTATTCAGATCAAAGGGAAGCATCTTAAGAGAGCTTTTGTCATTTTTCGGTGCCAGAGTAATCTCATTCCTTATTCTTGAATTAGGTTGTTATTCTTTAATGATCTGGGGCTGTGTCTCGATCACGGGTCTTCCGATCGATACGCCGATGGTGACGTTCCTGATCTTTGTTTTTTCATTCGGATTTACATATGAGTATCTTGTAAAGCTCATCAATTCAGTCTTTGTCGTCATCACAAACTATGTGATGAGTAAGCTCATGGTCTTCAAGGAGAAGGACATGGTAGATTACAACGCGGAAGAGAAGAAAGAAGAGTCTTCATCCGGGAAGGAAGCCGCCGATGCTTGATCCCAAGGTGCCGGAGCTTTTAGAAGGAGCATTGAAATTCGGCATCAAACCCGGACTTGAGCGCATCAGCAATCTAATGAACCTTCTCGGCAATCCCCAGGATCAGTTCAGATCTGTCCATATTGCAGGCACTAACGGCAAGGGTTCAGTTGCTACTTATATCTCAACAATAATGGCTGTAAGCGATAAGAAGGTCGGAGTGTTTACTTCGCCTTACTTAGAGCGCTTCGGTGAGAGGATCAGAATAATCGACGGAAGAGAAGGTCTTACTAAGTTTTCAGAAGATGATTCATATGGCGAGATATCTTCCGAAGACCTCGAAAAGTATTCTGCCAAGGTTAAGCAGGCAAGAAACAAAATGCTCGAAGAAGGCTTGTGCGACGAGCCTACAGAATTCGAACTTATCACCGCTATATGCTTTCTGTATTTTGCAGATCAGAATATCGATGTTGCAGTTTTGGAAGTCGGTCTCGGAGGCCGTCTTGATTCCACGAACATAATAAGAGATCCGATGGTCACGGTAATTACCGCGATCGGTTTAGACCATACAGGCGTTCTCGGAAACACGATATCCGAGATCACAGGCGAGAAGGCCGGAATATTAAAAGAAGGCGCGCCCTGTGTTGCTTACGATCCTGACCTCATGATCCTCCCGGATGACATGAAGAAGGACGTAAGAAAGACGCTTATTGCAAGAGCATCTGAGAAGAATGTCGACATTACTTTTGCAGGAAGCGAAGATGCTTTTGACAGTGCCGAATTCACAGAAGACGGCAGTATGAGATTTACATACGACGGTGAGACTTATTCAACGGTTCTCAACGGAAAGCATCAGATAGGAAATGCTATCACGGCTATAGAAGCTGCAAGGAAGTGCGGCGTATCGGAGATGGATATCTTAGAAGGAATCGCGCTTGCCAGATGGAAGTGCAGGGCTGAGATATTAAGTCTTGATCCCGTGGTAATAATCGACGGCGGTCACAATCCCCAGGGCGCATTAAGCCTCGGTGCTGCAATGAACGATATGCTCGGCGGTTCTTTAAGGGGCAAACCTGTAAGAATTCTCATGGGCGTTATGCAGGATAAAGATGTCTCAGGCATCCTTGAAGCCTATAAAACATGCGGTATTAACATCGTCAGTGCCGTCACGGTAACACCTGATAATCCCAGAAGCGAACCTGCCGATATTCTCGCCAAGAAAATTGAACTTGTGTATAATATCTCCGAAGATTTGGAGGTGTGCCCGGATGCCATAGAAGGCACGAGGGTTGCCTATGAGAAATCCGTCAAAGACGGCCATGTCCTTCTTGCGACAGGATCACTTTATCTTGCGGGCCAGATCAGGTCCACGTTGAAAGGATTGATTTAATGCACGACTACTTAAGCTTATGCATGATGATTCAGCCGATTAATGAGTCCAGCCTCATTCTTTTTGACGTGAGCAATGAAGAGAAGGCCAGGATCGTCCGTCAGTTCAACAGAGCTCTCCAGAATTCACAGGGCGACGGTACGGACGTTGCACAGATCTTCTTAAAGCCCCTTATCTCACAGTATCAGAAGTGGGGCGATCCCGCATTGATCTTCGGTCTCTGCCTGGCAAGAGAAGGCCAGTTCAAGAGAGCTGAAGGAAGCCTGGTTTTCGCTATCCAGGGCGTGCTCGGAACAGAGCAGTATCTGACGATCGCACAGGAAGCACTCCGAATGGTCAGAGAGGATATCAAGAATCCTCCGGCAGATCTTCCGCCTGCAGATATCGCAGGCAAGCTCAAGAGCGCGCAGATGGCACAGGGTTCATCTCCTGCAGCCAGAGCAAACTTCCAGGCGCCGATCCTTATGAAGGCACAGAAGACTTCCGAAGCTCCTCAGATGGCTTCTTCAAAAGAGAGAAGAGACATTATGATGCGTTCGGGCGGAGTTGCCGATGAACTTCCTGACGATTCAATAGATATTGAGGATATAAAATCTCCCAGAGAGAGAATGAGAACTTTAGTGATAATTGGCGTCGTAATTCTGTCAATGTTACTAGTGACGATGCTTATCATATTTGGTATTATTCCTCTGGTAAAACAGATCGAGTCCGGCGGGGATGCGCAAGACAGACTTGAATATCTGTATGGCGAGTTCCGCAAGAACAGATACGATCCTGAAGTATCAGCCATCGTAAGTGCTTATGAATCAAGCTACGGCACGATATTTGCACCTTCGCAGGCAGCAGATACTTCTTCCGAGAGTATGACTGAGGACACATCTGAGACCTCTTCTAGTGAGACTGAACTCACAGCTTATCTTGCCGAGACTACCGGCTTGGAAGAGACTACATCAGAAGGGGAAGAGACAGCTGACGGAGAGACGACGGCTGAAGGAGATACGGAAGAATGAACTATATAAGCACAAGAGGATTTGAAGGAAAGTTTTCTTCAAGCGAAGCGATCATCAGAGGCATCGCTCCTGACGGAGGCCTCTTTGTTCCTGAGACAATTCCGCAGCTCACAAAAGAAGATCTCGAAGCAATGCAGACGATGGAGTTCTATCAGCTCTCTGCATTCGTTCTTTCCAAGTTCCTTACAGATTTCACAGAGGAAGAACTCCTCGATTATACAAGACAGGCATATGCTGAAGAGAAGTGGGGCGAGAATCCCATTCCTCTCGTTCAGATGAACGAATATAACGACAGAGAATACATCTTAGAGCTCTGGCACGGACCTACGTGCGCATTTAAGGATGTCGCACTCCAGCTCCTGCCTCATCTCATGACGGCTTCTGCAAAGAAGACCGGCACACATAAGAAGATCTGCATCCTCACAGCTACGTCAGGTGATACCGGTAAGGCTGCTTTGGAAGGATTTAAGGATCTTCCCGGAACAGAGATCATCGTATTCTATCCGACAGGCGGCGTTTCCGAAGCACAGAAGCTTCAGATGACGACAACAGGCGGATCCAATACTCACGTTATCGCTGTTAACGGCTGCTTTGACGATGCGCAGACAGGTGTTAAGAGGATCTTCGGAGACATGGAATTTGCCATTACTCTTGATGATCATGACACGATGCTCTCATCTGCAAACTCCATTAACTGGGGAAGACTCGCACCGCAGATCGCTTACTATGTATATTCTTATGTTGAATTATTAAGAAAAGGCAAGATCGATCTTACCGAGTCATTTAACATCGTAGTTCCTACGGGTAACTTCGGTAATATCCTTGCTGCATGGTTTGCAAAGCAGATGGGCATTCCTGTTCACAAGCTTATCTGCGCTTCCAACCGCAATAAGGTATTATGCGACTTCTTCTCCAGCGGTACATACGACCGCAACAGAGAATTCTATAAGACGTCATCACCTTCCATGGATATCCTTATCTCTTCGAATCTCGAGAGACTTCTTTTCGAGATCGCTGACAAGGATCCTGCAAAGGTTACAGACTGGATGAGAAAACTCAATGACGAGGGCAAATACAGTGTCGACAAGGACACGCTTAAGGCATTGCAGAGACTCTTTGTCGGAGGCTTTGCCGATGAGACAGGCGTACTGAAGACGATCCTTGAAGTTTACGACCGTACAGACCACGTTATCGATCCTCATACCGCCGTAGGATTTAATATCTACGGAAGATACCATCAGAGATCGGGCGACGAGAGCAAGACAGTATTTGTTTCTACTGCTTCTCCGTTCAAGTTCGCGCCGGCAGTTATGGAAGCGTTGAGAGGCACCGGTTATTCCAATGATAAGGATATACCCGATATCATCGCTGAACTTGCCGAAGAGAGCGGTCTTGAAGTTCCTCAGTCTATCGCCGAACTGCCGTCTCTTGAAGTAAGGCATAAGGACGTAATCGAGAAGGAACAGATGATGAGCATGGTGCGCAAGATTCTTCTTGATTGATTTGCAATCTAAGGCTTTTTCTCCCGTAGAAAAAGCCTTTTTTATAAACAGGGGGTTAAAGACATGAAACGTTATTTGGTATTGGAGAACGGAAACGTTTACGAAGGCGAAGCAATGGGCGCCGAAGGCAGTGTCATTTCCGAGATCGTATTTACGACTGCGATGACGGCTTACCTAGAGACACTTACGGATCCCAGCTACAAAGGACAGGCTGTAGTTCAGACCTTCCCCCTGATAGGCAACTACGGAATAATCACTCCCGATATGGAGAGCTCGAAAGTAAATGTCTCAGGTTATATCGTAAGAGAAGCGTGCGACCTTCCTTCCAACTTCAGATGTGAGAAGGACCTCGATACATTCCTTAAGGAGCAGGGAATTCCCGGACTTAAGGGAATCGACACGAGAGCTCTTACAAAGTGCTTAAGAGAATCAGGCACAATGAACGGTGCGATCTGCAATGATCCTAATGAGTTCTCGATCGATGAGATCAAGGCATATAAGATCAAGGATCCCGTTGAAGAAGTTACTACACCTGAAGAGACAGTTGTTGAAGCTCAGGGTGAACTTAAGTTCAAGATTGCGATGTTCGACTTCGGAATCAAGGGCAACATCACTAGAGAGCTTGCAAAGAGAGGATGCGAAGTTCATCTTCTTCCCGCAGATACAAGTGCAGATAAGGTAAGAGAACTTGCACCCGACGGAATCTTCCTGTCAAACGGCCCGGGAGATCCTGAGGACAACATAAAGGCTATCGAGACCATGAAGGATCTTAAGGACAGCGGCATCCCGATAATGGGTATCTGCTTAGGCCACCAGATCCTCGCTCTTGCACACGGATTCCAGACATCAAAGCTCAAGTACGGTCACAGAGGTGCTAACCATCCTGTTAAGAATCTTGAGACAGGAAAGGTTTACATCACATCACAAAACCACGGTTACCAGGTCGTAAGTTCTTCGATCGATCCCGAGGTTGCAAAAGAATACTTCGTTAACGTAAACGACGGAACAAACGAGGGAATCAAGTATATCGGCAAGCCCGCTTACTCGGTACAGTTCCACCCGGAAGCATGCGGCGGACCGAAGGATACGGAATTCCTTTTCGACACATTTATAAACATGATGGAAGACAGGGGGAACAAGTAATATGCCATTAGATAAAACCATTAGAAAAGTTCTTGTTATCGGTTCAGGTCCTATCGTAATCGGACAGGCAGCAGAATTCGATTACGCAGGTACACAGGCCTGCAGAGCGCTTCGTGAAGATGGCATCGAGATCGTTCTTCTGAACTCCAATCCTGCTACCATCATGACCGACAAGTCGATGGCAGATAAGATCTACATCGAACCTTTAACACTTACAACAGTTAAGAGAATCATCGAGACGGAGAGACCTGACTCAATCCTCTCTGGTCTTGGCGGACAGACTGCGCTGACACTCTGCATGCAGCTTGCAAAGGAAGGCTTCCTTGAGTCACACGGCGTTAAGCTCCTGGGCTCATCACCCGAATGTATCGACAAGGCTGAAGACCGTCAGATGTTCAAGGACACGATGGAATCAATCGGCCAGCCCTGCATCCCTTCGAAGGTCGTAACGACAGTTGAAGATGCTCTGGATTTTGCTGAAGAGATCGGTTATCCGGTTATCGTAAGACCTGCATTCACACTCGGAGGAACGGGCGGCGGAATCGCTAACGATAAGGATGAACTCTATGAGACGGCAAGAAACGGTCTCGCATTATCTCCTATCACTCAGGTCCTCATCGAGCGCGGAATCGCAGGATGGAAAGAGATCGAGTTCGAAGTTATCAGAGATAAGGACGGCAACGTTATCACTGTCTGCTCGATGGAGAACTTGGATCCCGTCGGCGTGCACACCGGCGACTCCATCGTTATCGCTCCTGCGGTAACTCTTTCTGACAAAGAGTATCAGATGCTCAGAACGGCATCACTTAACATCATCGAAGCTTTGGGCGTAGAGGGCGGTTGTAACTGCCAGTTCGCGCTTAACCCTAACTCATTCGAGTATGCGGTAATCGAAGTTAACCCGAGAGTTTCAAGATCATCAGCTCTCGCTTCCAAAGCAACCGGTTATCCGATCGCTAAGGTTGCAACGAAGATCGCAATCGGCTACAGACTCCACGAGATCGTTAATGCGGTAACAGGTCACACATATGCTGCTTTCGAGCCTGCATTGGACTACGTAGCAGTTAAGTATCCGAAGTGGCCTTTCGATAAGTTCGTATATGCGAAGAGAGATCTGGGCACTCAGATGAAGGCTACGGGCGAAGTCATGTCCATTTCCGATTCATTCGAGAGTGCGCTCATGAAGGCAGTAAGAGGAGCAGAGATCTCTGCTGATACACTGCACCTTGCAAAGATGGAAGAAGTATCTGATGAAGACCTCATGCCTAACTGCATCAAGCCTACAGATGAGAGACTCTTCTATGTTGCAGAAGCTATCAGAAGAGGAATTGAGATCAGCGAGATCAACAAGCAGACAAAGATCGATATGTGGTTCCTCGCCAAGATCAAGAACCTCATCGATTTTGAGAAAGACATCACCGGTAAGGAGATTTCTTTCGATGAATACGTAAAGGCTAAAAAGCTCGGATTCACCGACAAGGCAATCGCAAGAATCACAGGCAAGCCTGTTACATATGAACTCAAGCCTACATTCAAGATGGTTGATACATGCGCAGGCGAGTTTGAAGCTCACACACCTTACTTCTACGCAACATTCAACACGCCTGAAGCAGGCGGCGAGAATGAAGCAGACTTCGAGAAGGCAGGCGACAAGGACAAGAAGACAGTAATCGTATTCGGTTCAGGTCCGATCAGAATCGGTCAGGGAATCGAGTTCGACTATGCTGCAGTTCACTGCGTACATGCGCTCCGTAACTTAGGCTACAGAGTAGTTATCGTAAACAACAACCCTGAGACTGTATCCACAGACTTTGATACAGGCGACAGACTCTACTTCGAGCCTCTTACACCTGAAGATGTAATGAACATCGTTCATCAGGAACAGCCCTTCGGCGTAGTCGTCGCATTCGGCGGTCAGACTGCTATCAAGCTCACGAAAACTCTTTCCGAGAACAACATCAACATCATCGGAACCTCTGCAGATTCTATCGACATGGCAGAAGACCGTGAGAGATTCGATGAGCTCTTAGAGCGCCTTGGAATCGCAAGACCTAAGGGCTTCTCGGTACTTACTCTCGAAGAAGCTTTGAAGGCTGCTAACTCACTTGAATATCCTGTACTCTTGAGACCTTCTTACGTACTTGGCGGTCAGAACATGATCATCGCCTTCAACGACGAAGACGTAAACGAGTACATGAAGATCATCCTCGCACAGGGCATTGAGAATCCTGTCCTCATCGATAAGTACATCCAGGGCAGAGAGATCGAAGTCGACGCTATCTACGACGGTAAGGACGTTCTTATCCCGGGTCTCATGGAGCACGTTGAGCGTGCAGGTATTCACTCCGGTGACTCGATCGCGATGTATCCTGCAAAGCATATCTACGACGATATGTATAAGAAGCTCACGGATACAACGATCGCTCTCTGCGACGGACTTAAGTCTACGGGTATCGTTAATATCCAGTACATCGTAAAGGACAACAGGATCTATGTAATCGAGGTCAACCCGAGAGCATCAAGAACTGTTCCTTACATGAGCAAGGTTACGGGCATCCCGATGGTAGATGTTGCCATCGAAGTAAGCCTCGGTACACCTCTTGCAGATATGGACTACGGCACGGGATTCTACAGACAGTCTCCTTATACCGCAGTTAAGGTTCCTGTATTCTCATTCGAGAAACTTACAGACGTTGATACACAGCTCGGACCTGAGATGAAGTCAACGGGCGAAGTGTTGGGCGTCGGCAGAAACCTCTCCGAAGCTTTGTATAAGGGACTTGTTGCAGCAGGCTACAAGATGTATAAGCGCGGCGGTGTATTCATTACCGTAAGAAATTCCGACAAGCCTGAGATCGTAGAGATCGCCAAGAAGTTCGATTCAATGGGCTTCAAGCTCTATGCTACAAACGGTACGGCTGATGCATTGAGACAGGCAGGAATGGAAGTTACCGCAGTATCGAAGATCCACGAGTCTGATGAGAACAATACGATGTCCCTCATCGAGAGCGGCAAGATCAACTACATCATCTCAACATCTGCTAAGGGAAGACTCCCTGCAAGAGACTCCGTTAAGCTCCGCCGCCGTGCGGTAATGCTCGGTATTCCTTGTCTTACAGCTGTTGATACAGCAGACGCTCTTGCAGATTCTCTGATGAGCCACTTCTCTGAGATCAATACAGAGCTCGTAGACATCAACAACATGCGTGACAAGAGACGTAAGATCAACTTCATCAAGATGCAGGGTGCAGGTAACGATTACATCTACATCGACTGCATGGAGAGCATGGTATCTTCACCTGAATCTTTGTCGGTATACATGAGTGACAGACACTTCGGTGTAGGCGGTGACGGTATCGTCTTAATCGCTCCTTCGAAGGTAGCAGACTGCAGAATGATCATGTTCAACCTGGACGGATCCGAGGGCATGATGTGCGGTAACGCAATAAGATGCGTTGCCAAGTACATGTACGATGAGCGCGGCCACAAGAAGAGACACATGAAGATCGAGACGAAGAGCGGCATCAAGACTCTTGAACTCATGACATCAGGCGGTGTCGTTGTAAGAGTTAAGGTAGACATGGGCAAGGCAGAACTTAATCCGCCGAAGATCCCCTGCACACTTAAGGGCGATACAGCTATCAACGTTCCGATAAATATAGACGGTGATGAATATAACATTACTGCAGTTTCAATGGGTAACCCTCACGCAGTCGTATTCACTGATCTCGTTGATGTTATGGATCTCAACACGATCGGACCTAAGTTCGAATACGCAACAGAGATCTTCCCTGAGAGAGTAAACACAGAGTTCGTTAAGGTCATCGACGACCACACTCTCAAGATGAGAGTATGGGAGAGAGGATCAGGCGAGACTATGGCCTGCGGAACAGGTGCATGCGCTACGGTAGTTGCAGCATGTGAGAACGGCTACTGCAAGAAGGGCGAAGACATCAGAGTAATCCTTAAGGGCGGCGAGCTCATCATCAATTACACTGATGACACGGTCTTCATGACAGGTAACTGCGCTAAGGTTTTCGAAGGCTCGATGGAGGTCTGATGGAGAAGTCAGACATAAAATTCAAAGCAGCAATATTCGACATGGACGGACTGATCCTCGATTCAGAGAGGACAGTCCTCTCCATTTGGAAGCAGATAGGTGAGAAGTACGGTTTCTCCAATATCCGCGAATACGGCATAAGCGTTATCGGCAAGAATAAGAAGGCTACTATCGACGAGTTTGAGAGAGTCTATGGCGAGCCCGGCGACCGTTACGAGAGAGAACTCCGCGAGATCTATAACGGTCTGGCAGCTGAAGGCAAAGTGCCGTTAAAGCCTCATACCATTGAACTCTTAAGTGCGATGAAAAATGCGGGCATGAAGATAGCTATCGCTTCCTCATCAACAAGGGAAGAAGTCACTTCACAGATGGAAGTATTGGGCGCTCTGCCTTACTTCGATACTTGTGTATGCGGAGACCAGGTTACTAAGTCCAAGCCCGATCCTGAGATATTCCTTCTGGCATGTGAAGCATTGGGCGTAAAGCCTGAAGAGGGAGTGGGACTCGAAGATTCTTTTAACGGAGTCAGATCATGTAAGGCATCAGGTCTTTATACGATAATGGTGCCTGACATCATTCAGCCTGATGATGAGATGAAGGAACTAGCTGATGTTATCCTGCCTTCTCTAAAAGACGTTCAGGACTTCTTAAATCTCAAGTAATTATTGTTATAAAGGTAATTCATAACGGATGCGCCGATGATTATCACGTATCCGATTATGCTTATCCAGTCGGGGATCTCACCTAAGAAGATGAGGCCCAGGAGTGCAGTAAATATTACCGTTGAATAATCGTAGATCGATATCTCTTTTGCAGGACATGCGGCGTAAGCCGATGTGATAAATATCTGGCCGAAGCATGCGGCAACACCGGTAAGTACACAGAACAGGAACTGGATCAAAGTGATCGGCTGATATGTAAAGATAATGAACGGTATCAGCGCGACACAGGAGAATGTCGAGAAGACTGCAACTACCACGATTCCTCGTTCACCCTTGATCGTCGCTTTGCGCAGGAATGCGTATGCGATACCGGCGCATATTCCTCCGACTAATGCTACGGCGAGCGGGAAAACAGAATCACCGCTGATGCCGAGACTGCCGAACAGGAACGACGGTTTGACGACGAATACAGCACCGACAATGGCAGTCAGGATCGCAGCCCACTGGAAGCCGTCTGCAGCTTCCTTGAGAATGATGATGGATGTCAGCATCGCGAAGAAGGGCGAGAGCTTATTGAGCATCATTGCATCGGACATGTTGGTGTTCGAGATCGCGTAGAAGTTTGCGATGACGCCGATCGTACCGAATGATGCGCGCATTATCATGCTCGGCAGAGAACCCTTCTTGATCTTGAACTTCTCAGGGCTCCTCGCAAGCATTATGTATGACATTACTATCGCAACGAGATTTCTGAAGAATGCCTTCTGGAATACGGGCATTTCTCCTGCGAGATTAATGAATAAAGCCATGCAGGCAAAAGAGAATGACGATAAAAGAAGATATACGATTCCTCTTTTGCGCGGTGATAATTTATCTAAGAATTTGACTGTCACGGCTTGTTTCTCTCTTCTGAATTTTCAGAAGATATTATAGCAATTATTTTCAGCGATTATCGATTTTCTCAGGATACATATCGTGGTGGAATAATCTGTCCTCAGCAACGTTCTCCCACTTGGTTCCGGGCTTGCCGTAATTGCAGTAAGGATCGATGGAGATCCCTCCGCGCGGCGTGAACTTGCCCCATACCTCAATGTACTTGGGATCCATGAGCTTGATGAGATCCTTCATGATGATGTTTACGCAGTCCTCATGGAAGTCGCCGTGATTGCGGAATGAGAACAGATAGAGCTTTAATGACTTGCTCTCTACCATGCGCTTCCCGGGCACATAAGATATCGTTATCGTTGCAAAATCAGGCTGGCCGGTGATAGGGCACAGGCTTGTAAATTCGGGACAGTTGAACTTGACGAAGTAGTCGTTAGCGGGGTGCTTGTTTTCGAATGTCTCAAGAACAGACGGATCGTAATCCATGCTGTATTTTGTGCCTGCACTTCCGAGTTTTGTGAGTCCTTCTTTCTCGCGCATAATATCACCCCTTAATGATGTTGTATTTGACGCCTTCGTCGTATACGTCGATTCCTTCAGCCTTCTTGATGAGCTTTACTACAAGATATGTAAGAGGTGTGAAGATAACTTCGTATGCGACCTTGAACAGATACTGGAAAAGGATCATCTTGAGGACAACGGAATTCTCCATCGTGCCCCAGAATGAGATCGTGATAAAGATAACGGAATCAAGACCTTCGCCGACTACCGTAGATAAGATCGTGCGGAGCCAGAGGTTCTTACCCTTTGTTATAACCTTCAGTTTTGACAGTATGATCGAGTTAGAGAACTCTCCGAAGAGATAACCTGCAAAAGATGCGATGGCAACTCTGGGTGTCGTTCCCATAACGACTGCATAAGCTTCCTGGTTCTCCCAGTACCCGGGGTGCGGAAGTGCAATGGTAATAAGGTAGATGCAGACGGCGAAGAAGCTGCAACCAAAGCCGAGCCAGATAACGGTTCTGGCCTTCTTGAATCCGTATACTTCGGTGAATACGTCACCGATGATGTATGTCAGCGGAAACAGGATAACAGCAGCGGGAAGCGTGATGTTCTCTGTAACGGCCCACATCTTGCCGGCGATAAGGTTAGAAAGCAGCAGGCATGTTACGAAAATAATGCCGATGCACATAAATAATTTTGATACTGTTTTAGACTTGCTCATTAACTGATCTCCAAATAAAAAATGACTCCAAAATCAGGAGCCACATTCAATCAAAATGCATACGGAATATGCAGTATAGTTAATGATCAAAACGATTGTCCTGGTTTTGTTTATCGACAGGATGGCACAAACGAACTGTCGGCGGCTTTTAATGCGCACGGGAAATATATCATCTATATATCTTAAAATCAAGGGGCATCTTAATATTTGGGCTTTATTTGATTGACACGAACAACGGCACAAAATAAAATTAGTGAGTTATTTTCATTTGGTGAATAAGAGGTTCGGATATGCTTAGAGTTGGTATTCTCGGTTGCGGTAATATCGCTGCAAAAGTTGCGGAAAGTCTGAAGGGCAGCAAATCTGTTGTCATCGCAGGTGTTGCATCCAGGGAGAGAAATAAGGCAAAGAAATTTGCAGCTGCTCACTGCCCTGATGCAAAAGTGTTTACGGGCTATGAGAAGCTTGCCGCGGCAGATGACATCGATCTCATCTACATCACTACTCCCAACACATATCACTACGAGCATGCGATCTTGTGCATCAAGGAGTATAAGAACGTTCTTATCGAGAAGCCTTTTGCAATGAGCAAGGCTGAAGTAGACAGCATCTTCTTCGAGGCAAAGAATAGAGGCGTATTTGTCGCAGAGGCTATGTGGACTTCATATCTGCCCCTCCATAAGAAGATCCTCGAATGGATCGGCGAAGGCAGGATAGGTGCAGTTAAATATGTTTCTGCAAATTTAGGCTACGATATCGAGGACATACCCAGACTTAACAGCACGGTATTGGGCGGCGGAAGCTATCTCGATCTCGGCGTTTACACGACAAACTTCGCACTCTCATTTATGGGCGATGACATCAGGGTATCTAGAGTATTTGCAAGACAGTTATCTTCAGGAATCGACAAGGATACTTCTTACTGCCTCGAATCTGAAGACGGCAGCATCCTCGGAAACTTCTATGTCACCATGTGTGCAAACACCGATAAGGACGGTGTAATCGTAGGTGAAGAGGGCAAGATCAGGGTCAGCGACATTAACAACTATCGTAAGATCGCTCTTTATACGACTGAAGATGAATTGATTGAAGAAGTGGAAGCGGGAGAAGATTATCTGGCAGGTTATGTGTACGAGTTTGAAGCTTGCGGCAAAGCAATCTCCAAAGGACTCATTCAGGCACCTGACATGCCGTGGAGCAGGACTATCAGGATCGCACAGATCAATGATACGATCCGTTCGATGATGTGATATGGCGGATATTAAGTCACAAAGAGATAGAAATAAAAAGACTATAAAGTTTATTGTATTCAACGGAATCATCGCAGCTTTATATGTTGTGCTGGCGTATATTTTCGCGCCCATATCATACGGCCCCGTACAGGCGAGAATAGCTGAGTGCATGACGATATTTCCGGCATTCTCTTGGGGAACGATTCCCGGAGTTACATTGGGCTGCCTTATCGCTAATCTGATCAATCCAGAGAATCTGGGTCCCGTTGATATAGTCGGAGGAACTTTGGCAACACTCATGGCAGGAGTGTTATCATACATTTTGGGGAAAAGGAAAAAATGGCTTGGGCTGATCCCGCCGGTCATCGTAAACGGCATTGTCGTCGGAGGATATCTGTCGTTTCTGATCCTGGATAGTGTTACGGCAGGAGGAATATTGTTTACCATGCTTACCGTAGCTGCCGGTGAACTTGCCGTAATGATCGTTATCGGGGCTCCGCTCATTGCTATAATTGATAAAACAGGTTTAGGAAAGAAATTGCCATGACACAATATTTTGATCCAAATCCCATGACGCCTTCTGAGCGCAGGGTCATACCATACAGAATGAACGGAATCAACTTCACGTTCTATACAGACACGTCTGTATTCTCTCGAAAAGAAGTTGACTTCGGCACCAATCTTCTTATCGACACGCTTGTAAAAGACATCAAGGCGAGAGGGCCAAAGATGGAACGCTTTGTTGACTTGGGGTGCGGCGTCGGCATCGTCGGCATCGTTATCAAGTCATGCTTTATGGCGTTTGACGTAACAGGTGTTGATATCAATTCCAGAGCTGTAGCGCTTGCCAGAGAGAACAGCCAGATGAACGGCGTAAACTGCAAGTTCTTATCAAGCGACATCCTCTTCGGAGTAAGAGATGAGAGCTTCGACATAATCGCTACAAATCCGCCTGTAAGAGCGGGCAAGAAAACTGTATTTGGATTCTACGAGCAGTCTTATAACGCGCTTAATCCCGGCGGATATCTCTACGTTGTTCTGCAGCGCAAGCAGGGCGCTCCGTCAACCATGGAAAAACTTAAGGAACTGTTCGGCAACTGCGAGACTCTTGCTATCGACGGCGGTTACCGAGTAATGAGGGCGAGAAAAGAATGAGCTTACCCTATCCGTTCCTTGAATCATATCTGATGTTCTTCATCTACAGCTTTGTCGGCTGGGTAGTTGAAGTTGTCTACTATGGACTTACTGAAGGTAAGTTCATCAACAGGGGATTTTTGGCTGGTCCTCTCTGTCCGGTATACGGCTTGGGCTTCTATGCTGCTATCTGGCTGTTCGAACCGCTCAGGAATAACTTCTTCATCATCTTCTTCGGAATGGCCCTGGCCTGTACGATAGTAGAACTCATTGCCGGAGTT
>Ga0310696_10001677_pt1 | contig 31517 bp, 42 predicted proteins | sample AusTroGonzalo_MG_4_FD_203885 | JGI IMG/M metagenome (GOLD analysis project Ga0310696, IMG submission 203885) | Bovine rumen microbial communities from tropical cattle in Woodstock, Queensland, Australia - Gonzalo_02 (v2) (version 2) | ecosystem: Host-associated > Mammals > Digestive system >... | reverse complement strand
ACAATGATATTGAAGCAAGCTTTATCCTTTCATGCTCTACGATGCCAAACCATTATTATTCTCTTTACTCAGTTATCTATAGCTTCAAATATAGGTAGCTGATAATCTCTAGGAATAAAATGATAAGGGATAGTTAGTTCTGTCATGACTTGTAGTTGATAATGTTAATACTTAAATCTCCACTCTGCTCTACTTTGTCAGTAAACATTTTATTATACTTTCAAAGTTTCTCATAAGCACTGTTAGCATTAGAAAGGTCTAAAATCTTCTGAGTCTTTCAATTCTTCTCTACAGCTTTTCTTCACATTCAGATTTCAGCAATTTCTCTTAATCAGTTTAATACATAATCTACTCACACATCTAATTTCTCTACTTTCTTCTCTACTTTGCTTGATAAATAGGCTTGAATACTAGGATTTACTAACAATTTAGGTCAGCAAGCATTCGCAGTTTTATCAGTTACTCAGTAGACTTTCCTGTAAGCATCAGTTGCATTGAAGCTCTTTAAGTATTCCAGACAGAACATCTTTTGTTTTTCGTTTAGTTCTTCTTTCATGATGTTGATAGTCTCTATATAAACGAGGTGTATTATAATCAGTTTTTTTAATTTGGTGGATTTTTCTTTTATAGAAAAGGAGAGAAATCTGATCTCTCCAATTCCAATAGACTAAACAATGAAGAAGAACTACTTACTACTTATCGTAGCTATATGAATATACTCAAATTTTCAGAAATGGTGGATTTTTTTAATCAGCTATGTTCCATCTGATTTTTTATGTTGATTTTAGCTCTAGCGATTATCTTATCTATTGTAGTATGATCCTTTCAATAAATAATAGAAATCTGTCTAGCAGTTAAAGGCTCTCATGTCCATTCATATTCAAAATAGAGGTCTAAGATTAGATTATCCAAATCATTTCTTTCATCTGGTCTAAAGTATCTCTCTATTTTGACTAAGTTCTCTATTTCATAGCAGATGACAGTACCAAAAAATGACTCTTTTTCATACAGTCTTCCTCTCTTGAAAAATTGTCTTCTTTGATTAGTCAGCATGGAATATTATTTGAATTTGTAAATTCAGTTCCCATTCTCATCTTCTCCAATACATTCTAGGAGATTATTCTCTTCTATTTCTTCATTCTCCATCTCTTCATAAATCTTTAGTAGTTTTTCTATCATTTGTAGGATTCTTTCTTTGGTCATTTGAATAATTTAATAAATAAATCTGATTAGTGGTTATGTTCTCTTCTCCATTTCTCTTGTTGCTCTCTATTGATTATCTTGCTACAAGGTAAGCAGTATTTCTTAGGTCATTTAGTAGGGAACTCTTTTCAGCATCTCTCACATTGTTTCATTACTTCTTTCTAAAAAAATCTAAAAGTCTGGTATACCATTTTTTTCTTGGTTTTGGCATCTTGATAGTGTTGCTCATTTCTAATTTTCGTAAATTATCTAAATCTAAAATCTGAATATTCTGCTCTTTGTTTATTTGTTTTCTTCTTACAGCATCTTGAATCGGAGTTTTATTCTCAAATCGGTGCTTTACATTATACTCTACTCTTGGATGGTAGATAGCATCATGTAGATTCATTTTCTTTACTCTTCTTGTGAATGTAGCATAATGCACAGGATTTAATCATTGTGCTTTTTGTTTATTACAATGGATTTGGTAATAATACTTTAGGTCTCCTCGTTGTAGATTAGTCTGCATTTTGTTTTTGTTTAAGAAATAAACGATTCATCTGTACACATAGCTGAGATATTGTCTCCTTGTACTCATCTATCTGCATTTGGAGTACATACAATTCTCTCTGGAGTTTTTGGATCTCCTTGTCTTTTTCTTCTAGCTCTAGATACTTTTTGTTTAGAGCTAATTGAGTTAGTTTTTCTCAGTCGCTGATAGTCTTCATGCTTTTTTGTTTAGTAAATAAAAAATCTGACTTATTAGGTCAGTTTATCCACATATTTTTGGATTTTGTTTGTGTATTTTTCTATGATATTCTCTAATTCAGTAGTAGATAGCTTGAAAATCTTTTTAGAGTTAGCTCTCATTTCATCTACTGCAGATATACCATATCTATTCTGCATATATCTAGTATATTCTATATAGTTTCAGTTTAGGATCACATTACATCTCATGCATCATGCATGGCAGTTATCTTCATCATATCTATAATACCAACATGATCTAGTGATAAAATGCATATTCTGAGCTAATTTCCAGTAGCCTTTCCATCAGCATAGAGGACACTTTACATATCATTTCTTGTCAGAGTCTCTAAGTCTGATAAAGGTAGAAAAAACTGAATCAGCTTTCTTTACTAGCTTAGATCTTGATGGAGTTTTTGTTTTTTTTGCTTTTTTTACCATAAGCTAAAATGCCTTGATATAAATCAAGGCTCTACTCACTTTGTTTACCACTACTACAATTATACTCCTGAAAAATTACTTTTCAACACTTTTTTACTAAAGAGAAAAATAGAAATCTGACTGATAATTTTTAGTTATCATAAAATTCAGATTTTACCTTGCAAGTAGATATTGACTTATTTATAAAATATATAATTGTGTGGGAGAAAAAAAGTAGAGTCCATTATAATGATTTTACTTTTTTTGTTTAGTTAAAATGATAAAAAGATATTTAGATTACATTCAATATGCTAGATGCTATTCTATAAATACTGTTATAAACTACAGAAAAGAATTAAATAGATTTCAGACTTATTTACTTTCTATTTGAAAAACACTAGATAATGCAGAAGAAATAAAGCTGACTGATATTATAGACTTTACTGCTTATCTTAGGAAATCTTGATTATGTGAATGATCCTGTAATGCTGTATTAGATGGAGTAAAGGGGATATTCAGATACATGAGAAATATACTAGAGATTAATGTTTTAGATAGTAGGAGAATTAGTTATGTAAAAGAGCCACAGAAACAGATTTGATTTTTTAATGATAAAGAAAAAAATCTGATCTTAGATGCTGTAAATGAATGAATAGGAAAGGGGAGTATTGTAAAGCTAAGAAATAGATTACTGACTTATATGTTCCTACAGACTTGATTAAGATGCCATGAATTATCTAAGATTAAAGTAAGTGAAATCTGAGAAAATTTACAGATAGTAGGGAAAGGGGGGAAACTAAGAACTGTATATCTCAGACCTGAGCTGTTGGAAATGATAGAAGAATACCTAGAAGAAAGAGAAAGAAAATCTGAATACTTATTTGATTCTACTAAAGACTGACATATAAGAGAATGATATATAAGGACTATCTTTAATAAGATAAGTAAAAAAGTCTGATTCCATGTTCATGCTCACAAATTCAGACATACATTTGCTACTGATCTATTGCATATTCCATGAGCTAATGTTTATAATGTTGCTACATTAATGGGGCATTCCAAAATTACTACTACTCAGATTTATCTATGAATAGATAATAAAGAGCTAAAAAAATTACAATTTAGTCTAAATTATTAAAAATAAATCTGAAAGTCAATTATGAAATGCTAGTGAATAACTGCTATAATTTTTTTATATAAAAAAAGTGTAAAAAGATTTGCAAAATAAAAAATTATGGTTATACTTATATCAGCAATGGAGGAGATGATCCTCACAGTTGGCACAGAGTTGCTACCAAGTAATGAAAAGTAAATTTCTATTGAAAAAGTGCGATTGGAAAACCAACCGCATCAAAGTAGAGGAAATTACTTAGCCACCTGATATTGCTACATTATATCTAGAGTTTACCACACAAATAAGGCTCTACTACACAAGATATAATGGTTAGGGTTTCATGTCAGCACTTAGTCATATAGTGCTGTAGGAATGAAACCCCCTACAGTACAATATGAATAGGTGCTTTTTTATTAGACCTCTAGCATGAGAAATAAGAAGACTATTCATGAGCTACTGAATAAATCTTTTTATTTCATTACCCCAAAAGAAACATGATCACACTTGTATCGAAAGGGAATGGGAAGAACTATTATGGATTTCTAGACTGAGAAATCCTAGAGATAGTAAAGATAAAGGGGGCATTCTACAGGACAGCTTACAAAGACTTTAAGCTAATACCTGTATGAGATGCCATCCCCAAATCCCATTTTATTTTAACGAATTAGCACAAATGGAATGATTTATAAAAATTCCAAATGCTATTCTTCAGGATAAGGAACTACTACCGACAGAAAAATTACTCTACTGAATTATTGATAGTCTATGCAACAATAAAGAAAAAGTTTGTACAGCAAGTAATCAGTATTTAAGTGAATGTATGTTTATTTCAGTTCGTTCTATTCAGAGATGAATTAAAGTGTTATCTGATAAATCCTATATTAAAGTATGGGGTGACACAGATGTCACGGGGGTATGACATACATGTCGCAAAATCACGACACAGATGTCACCCAATAATATAAGTAATAAAAATATTCTTTCTAAAGAAAGAATATCTACACCCCTTGAACTAGTAGAAGCATATAAATCTGATCCACAACTGCCACAAATGATGAAAGATGTATCACTAGTACAAGAGCGAGCAGAATATAAACAAGCTAAAAAGAATAGAGCATACAAAACTATTAAATGATTCATACAGCAAATGAAAGTAAACATCAACACAGTTAGAAATAATGACATGAGAGCTGATACAGACCTTAGATTCAGATTTGCAGTAAATCAGTCAATGGAGAATGAATGGAAATGAATATTCCGAAATGACAAAATAGAAGAACAATATCAAGCATGGAGAAAGCTTTATTTACTAGAGCAAAAACAAAATGAATAGTGATCTAGAAAAACGAGCTAAAACATATCCCAACTTCCGACAATGTTCAATTCAGACATTCAATGACCAAAACAAAGAAGAACATTCACAGTCAAGGATACTCCCCATGACTAGAGAGAACTTGGAGAAATGTGAGAAGCTACAGAAAATGCTACCGTATGGAATTTACTTTAGTGTAAATCCAATGGAAAGCTGAAAGAGAAATAGAGAAAGTGTAAAGTTCATTCAGACTTGGATATGTGATATTGATGACATGGATAAAGAGAAACAATTAAATCTGATTAAAAATGCAAAGCTAAAACCAAGTCTAGTAGTAGAGAGTGTTCATGGATTCCATCTTTACTACTTAGCAGATAAGGAATTATCAGAGCTAGAATTTGAGAACTGAAACCGATGATTAAAGAATTACTTTGGTGGTGATCCTAAAGTGTGCAAGGATACAGCTAGAGTATTAAGGATACCTTGATTCTACCACATGAAAGGTAATCCGATAATGGAAAAGTTTAGGGAAGATTTAAGCTGATATGAATTGTATTCAGTAGAGCAAATGCAAGAAGCATTCCCAAATCAAAGTGATACCACTCCATGAAGAATAAAGCAGAGGGAACAGCTAAACACACTACTGAATGATAACGATTCATTTTGGAGGAGAGCATGAGAGCTAGACAGTAAAATGATGTTAGAAGAATTTAGTTGAAGTAGATGGTTAAGTTGAGATCAGATAACTTTTAAGAGGAATAGTTGAGGTACAGAGCAGATTTATGTTAATGGTAAATCTACATGATGTTGGATAGATAAGAATGGTTTAATCTGAAGCTGAGATAAAGGATGACCTACACGAATACAATGGCTAAAGCGATATGGATTAGTTGACCGAAAGGAATTAGCAAAAGAATTGAAGAATAGACATCCTGAAATTGAAGAAAAGAAAGTAGTAAAAATTAGTACACAAGACTTTATCTATAAACCTACTGAAGTACCAACACTTAGGAAACCTGATTTCACTTGGGGGAATAAAGAACTAGATGACCATTTATGAAAACCATCTAAATGACAGCTAATAATCCTACTAGGAGAAACTTGAGCATGAAAAACTACCTTTGCAACATTCATGGCGAGACAGAATAAATGATGTTGTTATTATGTTCTAGAGGATTCAGTAGAGAATATTGCTAGGAGATATGCACTCAAAAGAGCATGAATAACTAAAGCTGAATTTAATGAGTGAATGTGGAGTGATGAAAAGGAAGAAGCATTTAGGAGAGCTTATCTAAACTTTAAGAATAGAGATTTAACATTGGTAGATATCTGACATAAAATATCAGTAGAAACCTTGTTAGAATCTATGAAAGAAATGAAAGCTAATGGATGTAATTTATTCTTTGTAGATAACTTATGATTTGTAGTTTGAAACTGAGATAATGAAGCTACACAGACAGCAGATGTAAGTTCAAAGTTGATTAGCTTTTGTTTGGATGAGAATGTATGTGTAATTCTACTACATCACTTCAAGAAAAGATGAAAGGTTACAGACCAAAGAGATATTGGACAAATGAGATGAAGCTGAAAGTTATGAGATGATGCTTTCATGGTGGTAGAATATATCAGAGATTTAGATCAGACTTTTTTAAAAGTTTATAAGGATAGAAACCGATGAGACATAGGACAATATGAGATAGAATACAACATGGGAGAATTCCTATTCAAAGGGGTTTATATATAGAAATCCAAGAGAATAAAAGCTGACTTTGAAAAAGGTATGTAGCTAAACAATACAGAGATGGAGAGCTTATCGCTAGTTATCCTGCAGATAAACTTTGTGAAATAGATTTAACTTACTTTGTAAAATAATGGACTACTTAGAGACTTATGACTTCTATGCAACATCTAAGGATAATGCAGAGAAGAAAATGGATGCAGTTATCAGGAAACATTATTGGAAATACTGAAAGATGCTTAAAATTCAGAATCTCCGACTGATAAATCAGAATTTATGGAGATGTAATTTAGTTCTTAATGAACAATAACAATGGAGAAAAAAGACTACATAAGAGAAGAAGTAGATGATGATAGAACTTATTGGCGAGTGTATATAGACTGAAAAGATGTCTTTTACTGCTCTTGGCAGAGAGAAGCTGAGCGAGTTCTAAATCATCTCAAAGAGAAAAGAGATGAATGAAAACTTGAAGAAGCTCTAAAAGAGTTAGAGCAAAACCGAGAAACAATAAAATATCAGATTTAATTTATAACTAATTTATAATCATGAAAACAGCAAAAGTTAAAGAAATTACAAAGGTTAATGAATGGAAATGACCTAATGGAACTATCTTCTATATCAATATGAAGTTAGATAATAACGAAGAAATCAGCTTATGAAAGAAATCTAAAGATGCTTTCAAAGTATGAGATACAGTAAACTACGAAATGGTAGAAGAAAATGGAAAGACTAAGTACAAAGAGGTAAAAGAGAATAACTTTAGACCAAGACCAACTTATAATCCTGAAGCAAATAATAAGTCAGCTACAATATGAATGGCTATGAAAATTGCTTTTGAGGTATTATATGATAAGACAAATTACAATGAGACTATAGAACTAGCTACTAGAATATTTGAAGATGCTATGGCTATGTATGAAAATTACTGAAAGAAATCTGAATCAAAAATAGAAGACAATAATGATGAGATGGATTTGCCCTTTTAAGTATTCACTCCTTACTCCATGAGAGATAAATCAAATGGAGATCAACGAGAAATGTAGAAGATTGAGAAGAATGTGTTTGCCTCCAACCAATTCAGACTGTTCAGAGGAGTGAATAAAGAAATGGAGGAACTTATAGGTGCTAAGCACAACAATATTAGTGATAGTCAACCAAAGACAGAAAAATACCTGAGTATGTTGGCAACAACTCCCAAATCAGAAAATATCTCTTTAAAAGTCCTGCATACTCCTATTTATTCTTAACCTAAACAAATGACAAAAAGAATTATTAAATTATTATGAATTATAGCAGTTCTTATCGTTGCTATTTTAATTCTCTTAACAGCTTATACTGTATGAGCGAATAAGACAGCAGACAAAGAAATTTATAAAGCTGAATCACTTTGACAGCTAGTTGATAAAATGGATTCTCTTAGAGATTTGAAAAATGAATGTGCTAATAATCTGAATATAGTAGATAGTGCTAAATTCCTAAAGGGATACACTTGATACTGTGATAGCCGAGATGCTGAGATAATAGAGCTTAGAAATCAGATTAATCAAATGAGTAAGAAAGATTATGAGGGTTTAGTACAGAGCAGATAAGCTCAGAAAAAAATCCTACTGAAGAAGTAGAGGAGTTATACATAGAGCCTAATCCTAGCTTTGAAGAAATAGAGGAAGAAATCAGAGTAAGTGAGATGGTAGAAAGTGCTATGAATGAAGCTGAGGATAACATAATCAAGTTAAACTATACAGGGACTTTGATACATAAAGGATACCCAGCAGATAGCCAAGCTCAAAAGATAGTACAATACGCCTATAAGTTAGGTGGTATGGACTTTGTTTATGTGCTTGAATGTGAAAATGGTACTTATGATCTAAATAGGAAATGAGATAATAATCATGCTCATTGAATCTGCCAAATGAATGATAGATTTCATAAAGATATACCATCAGACTTTACTACTAATTGGGTAGTAGCTGTGGAATATTGCTATAAAAAGTGGAAAGCATGAACTCCTTTCTATTGACCATCAAGAGTTAGTAAAGCTACCAAATGAATGAGATGTAGCGATTATGTAAAAGACAGATTTATATTAGAATCTTAATAAAATGGAGAAATCAGACAAAATAATAGAGATACTAGCATGGAGTGTAATACTCTGTGTAATAGCTTTCTGTCTATGGATTAAGTATGAATTATCTTTAACTGTATCATAAAAAGAAATGGATAAGTTTGATTTAATTTACTGTGATCCTCCACGATGGTATAATAGCAAAAAGACTGGGGGAGAGAGAAAAAATAAAACAAAATTCTGATGATGAGCTATGAAACACTACCCACTCATGAAAGATAAGGAATTGTTAGATATGAAATGATATATAGACAGCATCTCATCAGATAATTGTATTATGTTTATGCGAGCTACATTCCCTAGATTAGATTTCGCTATAAAACTTATGGAACATTGGGGCTTTAAATACAAGACAGCATCATTTGTCCGAGTGAAGACTAATAAAGACTGAACATATAGAGTAAATCCTTGATTTTACACAGCGAGCAATGCAGAACTGGTATTACTCTGAACTAAGTGAGGGGGGGGAATCTCTTTAAGCCAAGTAAAACAATGATTCAACAGATAATAGCAGAGCCTATAAGAGAACATAGTAGAAAGCCTGATATTACAAGAGATAGAATAGAAGAAATGTATCCATCATTAAATAAAATAGAGCTATTTGCTAGAACTACTAAGGAATGATGGACAGCACGATGAAATCAGACAGATTTATTTTAACCTTTGGAGAATCGTTGCCATAAAAGTCCGATAGTCAAGATGCCTATAACTGAGAGGTTATAGGGAGGTGTAGTGAGCCTCTTTCATCATCTTGCAACCTTTACCACCTTAAAGGTGTAATAGAAAATAGAATAAAACAGTTGTATATCAAGGCATAGGTGGATGCCTTTTAGAATCAGATTTATATTTTAACTTATATATAATGTCAATTACACAGCGAGCTAAAGATATGTGAGTAGAGGAGTTAGTAAAAGAGAATAGAAAGCTGAAAGAAGAAAACGAGAGATTAAAATCAGACTTAGGTAATATACAATGTGAGTTTTGATTTGAATGTGATGAGTGCGAGTATTGGAAAAGAGAGATAAAAAAACATAAACCTTGTCTAATCAAAGATGAATATGTATTTAATCTATGAGATTATGATTATCAGATTTTAACCTCTACTACTCCACAGTTAAAGATTATAAAGAAGAATAATAAATGACTTAGTTCATTTACAGTTAAATAATCAGACTTATTTATTATTTATTTTATTTATTTGAGCGAAATGGAAAAGAAAGAAATCTGAAAGCTATTGGAGTTGCTTAATGAGTATAGAACAGAAAAAGGAGAAAGAAGTCTGAATGAATTTGAAGTAAGTCAGACTTTAGACAGCTTGAATTATTTAAGGTTGTTTATTAAATGGTTAGTAGAGAATGATAAGATAGACTTTAGTAAAGATGCTTTTGTATCTCTTGCTAGTGAATTGTGATGTACTGCTTATGATGAAAAAATAGTTTTAATGGTTTTATCAATATCAGATACTCCTATTGATTTACTTTGTAGCCTATTGAAATAAAATGACACAAAGCTGAATGATGTTCTGTGATTATGAAAAAGTTGTATGTGTATGAGCTAATGCTTATGTGGATAGTCTTATATCAGATTATGAAACTTTAGCTTGGTGTACATTTGTCGCTTGAATAGTAGTTTGATGTTTATTATTAAATATGTTTTATAAACTAAAAAGCTACTTGAAGTAATTAGATTTATTTACTTAATTTAATAACCTATGGAAAGGAAAGAAAAGAAAGCTGAATTAGAAAGAGTGAAAAAGTTTATGTACGATATTAAATATTGACTAACCACATACGATAAATTAAAGATTATGGTAGAAATTTGTTGTGTCGCTAGTGTAAGTCCTGTAAATTGTTGGCAATGATTTGTATTTTTCTGAGAAGAAAGGAATAAGCTATATGAAACAGATGTGTCAGATTTGGAATACACAATGGAGAAAGTAAGGAATTACATAGAAAGGAATTTCAAAACAGAATTAGACTAATCAGACTTTTATATTATTTACCTATGGAGATGAGTAAAGAAGAAGAAAAAAAATCTGAATGAGCTAAAATTGTATTCTCAAACACTTCATTTGATGAAGAAAAATTTAGGAAAGATTTGGAGAGAGGAAGAAAGGAATTTGAAAAAAAAAGAGAAATTGCAATGGCTTATGCGATTAGAGAACAATATGAAAGATGGCAAAGATTAAGAGCTGAACATCCTAATAATGCTTTAGATTTTTGGTAATCAGACTTATTAATTACTTTTTAGATTTTACCTATGGAGAGAATGAAATTAACCACATTAAATACAATAGAAGAAATGCTAAATAGTAGAGATATAAAAATCAAAGAGCTAGAAGAAGAAAATAAAACTCTGAAAGACAATGTAGAATTTCTACACTCTTGCTCTTAATTGCTTTATTATCTATATCAGATACACCTATTGAAGATTTAATCTCTTACCTAAAATAGAATGTCAGACCTAGAATGAAAGAGTAAAGATGAGTTAGTCCAAGAATTAAATCAGCTTTCTAATGATTTTCCTAAAAATAAATCTCGTATGGTAGAAATAGCTAAAGTTTTACTTGCTAGACACTATTGATATACAAGGAAAGAAGAAAAATCTGATGAGAAATAGCAGTTAGTACCGTAGCCAAAAATATTCTAACAATAAGAAAAAGCTGACACCTTATTCGTGTTCAGCTTTCTTTTTTGTTTTCTTCTAAATAGTTCATACCCCACTAGGATACACAGAACTATAAAGAGGGTAAAAGTCAGACTTACTTGCATTAGGTTAGGTTATTAAGCAAATCAAAATTGTTTAGCAAGATTAAGGATTTCTGCATCTGTTCGGTAGCTACTCTCTAATATTACTTCTCTCATTGTTCATTTAAGTCACTCATTCGTGTTATACCATCTATTTCATAGACTTAATTTAGCTCAACTATAACTTCATACATTCTTTACATAAGTATATTTTAATACTCCATCTATATAGAATTTCATTTGTGTACTCTCTACTACCCAACTATATAAATGCTCATTAGTATCAGCACTTATCCCTGTTAATTGTGTATTTCCATTTGTCATTCATAATTGGATACTACCATATCAATTCAAATAACATCTACAATTATCATAACCACTACTATCACTATACCTAAATGCTAATTGGTATCAGTTTAATGTCGTTATCTGTGCTATCATATTCAAAGTAAATGTTGTAGGTAATGTTGTCTTATCTATTAGAATACAAGAAGTTCCACTTGAGTTAAATACTGCCTTTCAGTCTGAGTATGTTATATTAGTATCTGTACCGTTGTTTCAGTTTCAGCTTAAATCGTTTGAATTTTCTTTTAATGGATAATAAGCAATAGTATTAGCTCACGGTTTCCATCCCTTTTTCTTCTTATATACCATATTTATTATTGGCATCGCTGTCTTTAAAGAATTTAAAAAGTCTGATTTAACTTACAGGTACATTTCCATCTACTCATCATCGTAGATTTCAATTATCTGTTGTATCCCATCTTCAACTATATTTTATGAATGTATCACTTGAGTAATAATTTCAAGGTCAATAACTACTTGCATCTACTTGAGTTGTACTTTGATTTGCTATTTCTCAAGTTCGTGGAAATCAATAATTATTTCATCGTTGATAATATTTTCAACAGTTTGCTTCTGATAAAGTATCTCAACTATTCCATACTGTTGTGGCTCATAGGTTCTTATCAGCTATTGTAATCCAAATCTGTCAATCAGAACTTAATGAAATTAATCACTTTGAGCTATTCCAAAATATTCATCAGCTTTCTATACTTGTTCAATATAGCTTAGTCCAAGAGGATGTAGGAATTACAGGGGAATTCTTAAAACAACGAACAGAGAAACCGTAAGCACGGTTGTTGTAATTCTGGGGATTAAGAGCAGTCGAATTGAAGTTCATGTTGTAGGCGTAACTTGCACTGCGACGAGAAGAAGACCAATAGTACCCGTAGGTACCCTGACGGTCGACACCAGCAGACGAGTAGTTACGGCGACCAGCGAAAGGCAACTTTAATGCTATTCAAAAGTTAGTTCAGTCTGAACTTCATCCACCTAATGCTGTTCGGATATCTCTTACAGCTTGTCGCTCTGTATTAAGTGGTACGTGAAAACCATCAGGTGCAGGTCATTGTGTTGCTCGTTCTGGCTCTGGCTCTGCCTCTTTGTATGTTACCATCTGTAATATTGGCATTTTCTCTAAAGTTAAATATAAATCAGACTAGTCTTTTCTCCTAGAGAGTTCTTACCCCTCATTTCTACCCTTTCTGGTAGCGTTCCTAGACTTAAACGATAGGAGAAATCAGACTTTTTTAGCTCATTATTAGTACATTCACTACTATATCTCCACTAGGTGCTGTATCACATCCAAAAGTTAAAGTTCCACTACCTTGAGCAGAACAATATACACCACAGTCAGCATAATCAGCTATATCATCTGGACTAGGAGAAACTATAACTGTATTAGAAGCAGTAACTCCTGTTGCTGATACAGTTTGAGAGTTAGAAGACCATCAAGCAGAAGTCAGAGTTACTGTTATTGTACTAATCGTTGGTATAGTCAGACTTACTGCTCAAGTTTGTCAGTTCACAGAAGATACAGGAAAGCTGATAGATGTTTCTGTTATTCCTGTTACCTGTCATAGTGTGTTAGTAGTTATAGTAGGTACTTTAGTAGAAGTTCATTTAGAAGTATATGCAGTCTGAGTTGTTAAAGCATTCTGTTTATTATTCCAAGTATATTTCTCTCCTGTAGTTACTAATGATACATCTGTACCACCACTTGCAGCTGTCTTAGATGTATAAGTTGTATCAGTTCGTGGCACATTTACTACCATCTGGTCTGATGAGTTAGTTTGGATAGCATAAGTCCTACTAGCTGTTCCAGATACCGTATTAGCTGATACACTCTGTGTTGTATCACTACCTAGTTTAACTGTTCATAATGTAGAGCTTGTAGCTTTTCAAGGTAAGCTAGAAGAAGTAATATATCAAGCATCATTAGTAAAGTCTGATACATTTGTAGGTACAGTTGGAATAGCTTGAGCTACCTTATAAACTTGAGCTTCAGTTGCTATCGCTGTTCCTGTATTAGTTGCATCTGCAGTTTTACTAGGTACTACAGGAGAAGTAGAGAAAGTTTTAGTTCCTGCTATTGTTTGATTTCAAGTTAGCTTAACTACTGCATTATCATCTGCTTTAGCTGATAAAGCATTTGCTAAAGCTGTATTATCATTTGGTTGTCAGCTTAAATTAGCGAAAGATACAGTCTTACCGTGATTTATCTGTAGCAACCGTACACTTCAGTCATATATATATAAATCTCAAACTTCTACCTCATCTGTTTCAGTTGTGGTAGATGCTGTTCCTGTATATGAGCTTCAGTTAGGTTTATAATTAACAGGTGGCGTGGCAGTAGATACAGTTTCTACAAGAAAGTAATCTCAAGTAGAATATGTGTAAGGAGTTTGATGGGGAAAACTTACAGGCTGTCAAGTAGTACAGTCCCAAAGTGAAAGGAACTTACCTAAAGCTTGTAAATCCTCTATCATACCTTTAAGGACATATCATTGATTAGCTGATAGAGCATTAGTAGCTGATTGTGTAGTTAGATTATCTTGTACTGTAGGAATATCTTGAGCTACTGCATATACTTGAGCTTCTGTAGCAATAGCCGTTCCTGTATTTGTAGCATCAGTTGTTTTAGATGGAACTACAGGACTTGTAGAGAATGTTTTAGTTCAAGCTATCGTTTGGTTTCAAGCTGTTTGTACTAAATCACTCAGCTTTTTACTTCCATCTTTAATCAGCTTTCAAGTCACTCAATCAAATAATACTATATCTCCATCAGTAGAAGAACTAGGTCATAAGACATCTCCACTTCATTCTCAGTCTTCTCAGTCTGATACAGTAAAACTAGAGCTATCTCCATCTGTTTCTGTTATAGTTACTGTAGTTATCTTTCAGCTTTTAGAAGAAGTTACACTAGCTATTCAGTTTCAAGTTGCTCAAGTCGCTCAAGTTGCTCATGTATCTCATTTATCTCACTTTGGGATAGTGAAGTCTAATACTGCAGCACTTGTAGTCCCTGAATTAGTTACACTTGCAGATGTTCAAGCTTGCCCTGTAGTTGTAGATCATACAGTTATAGTCGCTGCAGTTCCTGTATCTCACTTATCTCATTTTTCTCCTTGTTCTCATTGTATTCCCTGTATTCATTGATCTCATTTATCTCCCTTATCTCCTTTTAGGTCAGTTTTAGCATCTTCTATAGTTACTGTATTAGAGTCATCCTTAGTAAAGACTAAATCATTCCCAGAAAAAGCTCAGCTTACTATAGATGCTCATGTATCTCATTTAGGTCATTGACTTCCAGTATCTCATTTTGCTCATGTATCTCACTTAGCTCATGTGTCTCCCTTATCTCCTTTGTCTCACTTATCCCCTTTAGCTCATGTATTACCAGTATCTCATTTATCTCATTTAGCACCAGTATCTCATTTATCTCCTTTATCTCATTTGTCTCATTTAGGTCATTGTGGTCAAGTATCTCAAGTATCTCATTTATCTCACTGGTCTCATTTATCTCCTTTAAGCTCATCTTTACTAGCTAGTCTAGCTTCTTCTGATTCTGAATCTAAAATAAGTATCTTATCGTTTTCAGATACTTCAGCTTTTACTTCTATTTCATCTAAAGATTTAATAGGTAATGTCATCTCTATAAAAATATAATATAAATTAGTCTGCCTCTATTCTTGCTTTGTAGTTTGATTCATGTAAATATGCAGGATCACATTTTATCTTTATTCCATATCAGTCTTTTGGATCTGTTATAGCTGTCAGCACTGTATCAAAAAAGCTGCCAAGAGCATAATCTCTACTCTTAGTCTTCCACTTATCTCTACCTGATATATTCCAAGTAGTGTTTACTCTTTCTCTGCTCTTCCAGACTATCATAAAATTAGTTGTTTAATATAAACTGCCTGCATTATAATCAGATTTCTTTTTTTGGTGGATTTTAAAAAGCTCTCCTGAGAGAGCTTTCTATAGAATCGCATATAATCCACTACCTAGTATATATCCATAAACAAAGACACTAGCCAAGAATAATAATCTAATTATCATTTCTATAAAATTACTAAGTAAAGCTACCTAGATTTTGGAGATAGCAGCTTTTCTTTTGTAATTTTTCAGTCTAGATAATCCCTAAGTCTGCTTCTCGCATTTCTAGGATTTATTCAAGTTATTTTTGATATATCTTTTGCATAATATATCTTTCAGTCTATCTCTGTTTTTAATTTCTCCTTTCAATGAAATCAATTTAATATAAGACTGGTATAAGATATATCTCATGCTAAATATTTTGATATTCTTCAGCAAGCAGTAGCTTTTGATATTCAGCATCTCTCTGCAAGCATTTTTCAGTCATATTTAATTCCATCTATGATTACATGATTAGTTATAGATTTATTGAAGTTCTGCTCATCTATCGTAGCCCATCTGCAATTCTCTTTACAGTAATTTCAGTCAGGATTTATTCTATCAATAGATGTGTTTTTGACTCAGTATTTCTCACAATGATCTAAATAACTCTCGTACATATCATCTCTAAATTCTTCAAAGCTATTCCATAAGCATTTTATTCACTTATCATGATACCATTTATTAGCATCTCATCATGCAGTCCCTTTACACCTATTCTTTAGTCAGCAGAAAATCTCATAAAATCTATTTCTATTTTGCTTACTTCAGAATCAATGTTTAGTCCATTTCTTTTCTCTAATGCGATTACATTTGCATCAGAAATTCCAAAATCATTTAGATTCTATATGACTTTCAAGTCAGCATTTAAGACATTTTACTGTAATGTAATTTCTTTTGTGTCATCATGAGTATCTGCTTTCAAGTCATCATATATACTCCCTATCATTTACGATAGTTCATATAGCAGGAATTTTGCTATCACTTCTCATTGTATTATAGTTAGGTTATAAAACAAATAGGGAGAGAGTATAAACCTAACTTATACTCTCAATTACGATAGCTAGTCAACCTATAAGTGTATTATACTAATATATACCTCACATTCAACCTTTTATCAAATTATGCTGTTGGTGTTGGTGGGTAGATAGAAGTATATGGAGAACTGACTATATAAGCACTTTGTGGGAAAGGTCTAATAGCATTTACAATATCAGCTGTTTGCTGAGTGTTGTTTGCTATAACTCTTGCCTCTGCGAGTTCAGTTCTAAGTCTTTGTGTTTCTTGTTCACATAATTTATCCAAGACTTTCTGGACATTTGCAGCACTAGAAGAAATTATCGCAGCAGTATTTTGTTGTCATGCTAAGATAGCTTTCTCAATGTTGTTATTAGTGTTGCAGAATCACTGAGTTATCAGTGTTGTTTGATTCGCTAAGTTTTGCTGAGCGAACATCTGTTGTTGCCACTGGTTGTTGTTTTGTAGGAGATCCACTGTGTTGTCATGGTTATTATTATTGTTTGACATTCAAGCTAACCATGCAGCAGCATTATTACCTCCACCAAATCCACCAAATCAGTTACCATTGAATAAGAATAAGATTAAGATAATTAACCATACTCCCATTCCTCAGAATTGTGTTGTATCCATGATTTATATAAATAGGAATATAAAGCTGGTATTTGTCTGATTATGCTAGCCACCATCTCTATACTACAATTTATTTATCACTTCTACCACTTCCTTTTGTTTATCAGCTCATAGCATTGAGCTATTTTGCTTTATTAAATTTGCCATCATAGGATTTTTCTTTATCAGCTCAGGGACTATAGTCTCTGCCAACTGATTAAGCTGTTCCATATTATTGAAATCCACTCACTCTAATTGGTGTGGTTGGATTCATTGCTTTAATAAAGCATTTTTTAGTAGTTCTCCTTTCATGTTATTAAAGAAATCAGTTATTCCCATTTTAAATCTGATTAAGAAATAAAATTACTCCTCCATGTATTCAGCATATAAATCTTTCATTTTGTGGTCGTATTTCTCTTTTAGGTGGTCTTTCTTTACTCTAAATTCTGTAAAGTGTTCCACTTTTTCTACCACATAATGAATAATCTTCTCCATCTGGTCAGGATGCTGTGAGATTTGATTCATAAGCTTTTGAGTATTAAGCTTATCCCCATCAAAAAAGTCTGCTGTTTTTCGTTCCATTTTTTTATGGTTAAATTATAAAAACAACTTTTTTATATCAGAAAAATACAACTAGATAATACCTAGCTGTATTCCCTGTTATGTGACTTTTTACCTGTGTTTAGCTTAATCTATTCACTATCTCTGCCAGCTCTTTATCTTCCATGATCATCTTATTTTGTTTAAGATTCTGACTTATAATTACTTTCCTTAGCTCATTCTCAAAGTATATCTTTAATGGAGATGGAGTCTGGAATTTCTTTAGTTCCTTTCAGATAAAATTAAAGTGGATATAATCATGCCATCCTAAATGCTTTCATGATTTATGCATTAGTGGTCGTGTCCCAGCATAAATAAATGACTCCCATACATAAGTAGTATCTTTATCTTTAGTCCATGTAGTTGATATAGTTCAGACTGTATCTCTTTTTCTTTTGTCTCGGATATATACTGCATCATGACAATATGCGAATTTATCTAGGTAAGAATATAATGCTCATGTATAAGCAATATCTTCATAAGGGAATGGTCTTCATTTATATCATTCAGGGAATCTTGTTTTCCTAGCTACCTCAGTTTTAACTATCCTATTCCATACAGCTACAAAGTAGATATTATCGTTGGCTTGTCTCTTAGACATCATTTCATCAAAGGTAAATAGCTTATCTTCTTCCAGATTTATATATCGTTCCTTTTGGTTTGTATGAGTTCTTATAAGAGTAGAAGAAATAGCTATATCTAATCATTTATCTATACAAGTCTGATATAATATCTCGTACATATAAGGATGTGGGATGTCATCACTATCACAGAAAGCTATGTAATCTCATTTAGCTACATCCATTCAGTTATTCCTAGCTACAGCTTGTCATCCATTCTCTTGATCTAATACTCTTACACATGAGTAATTATCTTTGTATCGGTTACAGATTTCTAATGTATTATCTTTTGAGCCATCATTGACTAGGATTAGCTCTATAGAGTCTAATGTAGAGCTTAGGATAGCATCTATAGTCCTGCACATAAATAATTCTGAATTATACAAAGGGACTACTACAGATAATTTATAAGAGTCAGATTTTCTTTCTATTTTCTCTTCCTTTTTACTCTCTGCTAATTGTATAAGTCTATCATCTCCTAATCTATCATAACATTTAATCACTAAATCCTTAGGATCTACAGGAAGCTCTATAACAGGATCTTCACTATCTGCTATAAGATGTCATTTATCATAAACTCTATATAGATCATATATCCCTTTAGTTCTACATGATAGAGTATATCAGTGGTAACCTTTCAATAATGAGTAGTTAAATCTTTCAAATTTATCAGCTTTTATTATCTTTTCTTCTTTCCATTGTCTGTATTCTAGGTAATCTGATTCTGTATCATCTGTAGTAATCCATACAAAATTCTGAGTCATAGCCATTTGTGTCATCTGATTTTTTATTAAAAACTAAAAATGAAGTATTACTAATGAAGCAACACTCCAGAGAGTTATAAAACTACTAGCAAGCATACAAGTCCCACAGAATAATTTTAGTATCGTTATTTTCTTTTTAGATACGAAACCCATATAGATTTCTAATCGTTTTCTGATGTTATCTGTATATAAAATAAACTTAGTATAGTTTTCTGGAACTAATATACTTTTTTCTAGCAGATTTTTTAATTTCTTTTTATTCTGGCTAATCAAAGCACCAGCTTGATGCTTCTTTTCTTTACAGTCCCTACATAGTTCCCATTTACTCTCTTTACCACAGTTTAAGCATTTCATTCTTATTTGTGGTTATAAGGTAAATTCTCACATGGTATTCAGTCTTTATCTCAGTCTAATCTATAATGTCCCATATCGTAAAGTAAATCAGCTTTCCATCTTTTATCTATGTTTTTACATATTACCTCAGTATTTGTATATTGAAAAAAATTCAGACTTATGGAGATCATAAGTAGAGAAAAAAGTAGAATAATAGTTAGTTTAGCCATCTTTAGTAGTTCTCTTTCATAAAGATGGTTGTAGTATAGTCAGAATTTATTTTTTGGTGGATTTTTAGTAGACTGAGCTGATAGCTTTATACATATAATCTACAGATGCATTCATTTCTTCAAGAGTAGACTCTGTATATTCTACCTTAGGAATTATATCCCATACTAATCTTTCATCTACCGTAGCTACATTCTGATCTATATTTCTTGCATATTCTTGTAATTCTGTCTCTTGTTTTTCTATACTGCCAATTTTCATAGACAAATAAAAACTCTGAATAAGAATAATCGCTACAAGTACCCAAAAATGCCAGTCTTTCATGTTGTTTAGTCTACTAAGTAAATAATAAGTGTTATTATAGTAGATAATGCTAAATAAATAGCAGTAGTTATTATCACTAATTTATAATTCTTCTTCCATCGTTTAATAAAAGCATCTATATAATATCATGGATATTTTACAAAATCTTTCAGTCAGTTAAAAACTTTTCATAAAGCATAAAATATACAATATAGTATAGTTAATCATACAAAAGCAAGGAATGGTATTCAGATTATATATCATAAAAGATTCCAAAACCACATGATAATAAAAAACACTATATAAATTCATATATAGTGTTAGTATTATTTATTATAAAGTCAAGATTATTCTAAAGAATCTAATAGAGCTAATATTCATTCTTGAGTCCATCATTTTTCTTCTAATGAGTTGTTTCAATTTTCATCTATTATACTATATCATTCTTCCCCTAATAATCATTTCCATTCATTTTCTGTAATCTCAGTTCCCCAGTTTTTATCTACCCATTCTCTCAGTTTATCTCATCATGGATTTAGTCATCATCTTTCTTTTACAGCACTATATGAATAATCTGGCATAAGTAAATCTCATGGAGAAATAGCTTTTAATCATTTTAATAGAACTTTAGGGTTTTTCTTTACAGACTTAATCACATCTCCAGCCTTATCTACCCAAACTTTAGGATTTGTGGCATTTTTTAGCATCTCTCATCCCTTGTTTAGCAATAATCATACTTTAGCACTTGCTCAGTCAGTCAATTTATGATATGCTGAACTCCAGAAGTTTCAGAATCATTGTTTTAGTCATGCATTAGTTGACTGTTTAGCCATATCATCTGCATATTCTGTTAAATTAGCCCAATCTTTATATAATTTAGCTGTATCTTCTCATAATTCTTGGCTTAATTTACTATGTAAGCTATCTTTTAGTTTATCTCATAATACAGCTCTTAGTTCTTTATAAGCATCTGTTATCTCTCTTTCTGCCGCATTCTTTCATCTAAAGAATTTCTTTGGAGTTCTACCTTGTAATCAGCTTTTTAGCTCTTGTGAATCTTTTAGAGACATTTTACTAAACTTCTCCCCTCCAAATTCTTCCTTTAGCTGTTCCCAAGCTTCAAATAGTTCTTCTTGTTTAGCTGGATCTTGTTTAGCCATTTTCTCTATCAGACTTTTTTCTCAGTTCTTAGGATTTCACATCTCACTTATAAGCTCTTGTACATTTATTGTAGATTTAGAATTTTCTAGAGCTGGATTTATAGTCTTTTTGAATATCTGATTAGCCTTTGATTTAGCTTGTATTCATCTACTCTCAGCACTCCATCACTCAGTAATTCATCATCATACATTATATTCTCTAGCTGTATCTGCTACTTTTACTACTTTCTTTCACTTAGCTGTTTTTAAGTCTTCCCTAGCAGTTTCTAGAGCTTTTTCTGCTTTTTTTATTCATTCTCATGTTTTTTTAGCTTCTTTTAATTCTACTTTAGCATCTTCAACTGCTACTTCAGCATCTTTTACTTGTACTCATGCTCTTTGTACTTGCCTTGCTTCTTGTATTGAAGAATCTATTGGTAGCTCATAGACTTTCTTTCATAATTGCTCAGCTCAAGCCCCTGCTACATATAATCCAGCATCTATAGCTCATAATACTCCAGCTCATACTCAAACTTGAGTCGCTATTTTCTTTCATTTATTGGATGGTTTCTTCTCATATCACATTTTATATAAAAATTCTTTATCTCATGATTCTAAGTATTTATTATACAAGTCTATATCTACTCATTTATCCTGCATTTCTGCCATCATTCCCTTTATAACTTCTCCTGTATTTGCTAAAGGATCTAGATTATATTTCTCTTTTATCTTATCAGCCACTTGTTCCTGCCTATTACAGCTTGACATATAATTTTTCCTCTGTGGATCTTTTTCATTCAGACATTTATACCATAATTCATTCTCTGTAGCCACTCTACTATCTTTAGCATTTTCATTATGCACTTTCTCTATAACTTTTTCATATAGAGCTTGTTGCATCTCTCTTTGTTCTGCTCATGTTAAATCTTTAGTAAGCTCTTCAATTTTCTTTATTTGAGCATCAGTAAGTCATGGGAACATATCTTTTTTAGTAGGTTTCTCTATTTTGTTATTATTCCATCCACTAAATGATGAATTTAATCAAGTAGAGAACATATTATTTATTGCCATCTATCTCTTAATTAAGAGTTAAAAATTTCATCAACCATATCATCTAATTCACTATTAGAATATGTTTTATTTCCTATCTGTAATCCATCATAGTATCTTGTAGCTTCATCTTTTGGTCATGTAGCCACTCATGAATTGTAATTATAATATCTTGATAAATCTACTCACATCTTATTTGTTAGCCATTTAGCAGCTTCATCTGTATATATTGGCTCTGGTTTATATCATGTTACTCTGTAAAAGTTTAGAGCTTCTGACTCGTTTTTCTCGTATAAGTTTTTAGCAAAATGTTGGAATACTGCTTTAGCTTGTTCTTCTCACATATTACCATTCAATAGAGATTTTATATCGTTTATTTCTTCTGTAGTTGGAGAAGCTCATCATTTTAGAGCTTTTGCTATTTCTGAAGAAGCTACTCTCATGTCTGTATATAATGCTCATACAGTTGGGTCTCATGTCTCACTCTTGAAAGTGTTTATCCATGTATTTACTGCATTTATATCATAATTATTCATTTCAGAGAAAGAGTCTGATATAGCCTTTAGTATAGACATGGCTGTAGAGTTAGCTGAAGAAGATCCTCATGGTCAAGCTGCCTTGTATCGTTGGTCTTCTATTGTCTTTACTTCCTTGAATTTCCTCTCATTGTATCAATTATCTCTTCCTATTGCTGCAGCTGCTGCTCTTACTCTTGAATTACTGGCTCAATTATCCTTTCAAGATTTTGGTAGAGATGCAGGATCAGTCTGATATGTTAATAAACTTTCTACAGTTAGCCACTCATCATCTGTTAAATCTTTCCATCATGAATATTTTGTAAAGTCATAAGTATTTCCATTCCATTCAAATTTGGTATCTTTCCCTCATTCTATAGTTCATGTAGCACTAGCTGGCTTGCTTGGATCAAAGAATCCTTTACAGCTTGAGCTTCCATTTAGCACATATCTCTTTTGGATTTTCTCTGGATTATTTACATCATAATTACTATCTAATACCCAGTATCATTTATCATCTACATCTACTACTATTCATACATGACCATGATTTATTCAGTCAGAGCTTGTATGTCCATAATCAAATACTGCTATAGTTCAGACTTTAGCTGTATCACTATTGCATCGTGAAGCTCTAGTCTTTATATCTTCAGTTCAGAAATATCTTCATACTCAGATTTTTTCTAAATAATCATTTACAAATTTAGCACATTGTCATCCATAAGTTCACTCTTTATTAGTAGGATCTATAATAAAATCTCCTAGAGTATAGTAAGAATGGCTTACTGGAGATGTGTCAAATACTTTAGAATCTACTAAATCATAAGGTTTAGCTGTACTTGTAGTATCTGGATCTTCTATAAATTGATAGCTTATAGTTCAGTTTGGATTTTGTGTTAATATAACATTCTTTCAGTTGATAGTTCCTATACTTTGTTGAGATAGCATTCCATAAGAGCTAGCTACTTTCTGTTTATATTCAGCTTTATTCTGTAATGGCTCTATAAAGTTCTTCCTTAATGCCTCTGCTACACTTACTCAATTAGCCTTAGCATAAGCAATTACATCCTCTACTACTTCAGCCTGTGGTCTCTTAATTATATCTCCCCATTGACTATAATACTGGCTTAATACATTATTCAGATTAGCTTTTAACTGTGCTTCATCTGTAACTGAAAGGTCTGTAAGTTCAGCATTTAATTTATTCTGAAGCCTTGATAAATCTGCTTGGTATTCTAGGTTAAGCTGATTTAATTGCTTTTGGTTATATAATGCTAAATCATTCTGTTTACTCTGATTTAGTAAATTCATATCGTTTTGAATACTTGCAGTCTGTAATTGTAATTGAGCTTGTTGTTCTGGAGTTCTATAACTAGCTGTAGTCATAGCAAATCCTAGAGCTTGGTATCTCTGATTCCATACTCTTTGGTCTTCTTGAGCTTGCATAGCTAAAGCTGTAGCACTTTGATTAGCTACTGCTAAATTAGAGTTTCTTCAGTTAAGTAGGGTAGTATAGCTATTCTGTAAATCTACTTCTCTTTGTTGATATGGTGCTAAAGCTTTATTCATTCTAGCTGCAGCAAGAGCATCTGATACAGTTCCTCATGTAGAATTAGCATATCTATTCATAATTGACTCCATTTTAGAGTGATTTTCATCTAGCTGATTCTGATATTTAGATAATTTCTCACTATCAGAAAATACTCCTAGTCTATCACACATATCATACCAATTATCATAAATCTGATATGGATCTCATGGCTCTAGTCAGAGTTTTTCTACTAAGCTATTAAATAATTCTGCATTATTTGTAGGATCAGCTGGTGTAGCAAGATTAGCTATCCTTAAATTAATCTCATCTTGCTGTTTTTGTTGCCATTCTCTATATGCTTCAGGAGAATAATCCTTAATATAATTAAGCTGGTCAGGAGTAATGTCAGCATCTTTCATTCATGAGTTAATAGAATCTCATGTATTGTACTTATTAGCTTTATCTATATCTTCCTTTTTCTTCCAATAACTATCTAATACTGCTTTTTGCTGGTCGCTTCTCTCGTTATAGTGAAACATATTGTTATATGTATTCCTATCAGAGAAATATTCTCTATTAGTCTGCCAGTAAGCATTCAGATTATCTGTTATTTCTTTAGTTCTAGCATCTGAGTCTAGTTGATAGTCAGGCATTCCTGTCTGTTGTGCAGTTCATTCTTGTACTTTTACCTTACCATCAGAAGCTCAAAACATAGAAGTATCCAATTTTTCGTTTGGATCATAATTATAATTCTGATTTTCTTCTTTATTTATCGTTGGAGTCTCAAAATTTGTTTGATTTTGTCAGTTCTTATCGTTCTGATTTGTAAAATTAGAGCCACTATTATTCTGAGTGGCACTCTTCTCAGCATTATACTGATCCATAAATTTCTGATAGTTTCATGTTGTATCGTTCTTATTCATTTCAGCGAATTGCTGTTTTTGTTGGTCATCTAGTCTATCGTACTGCTGCTTAAATTTGTTATAATCGTATGCCATTTAGGTTTTGAGAAAAATTAAAAAGCACTCAATTCATTTGAGTGCATTATAGTCAATATTTAATTTTTGGTGGATTTTATGTTAATGTCTTCAATTCACTATCTATATAAGCTACCCAGTCCCTATAAAAATTATTCATATCATGTAGTTTATCTTTGTGAGTTTTTGAGCCAGACATCTCCCATAATTCTGAGTTTATCTGCTCTCAGTTTAGTATCCTAGTCTTCATTTCATTCAGCTTTTTTATTCTTTCTATATTGCTAACTTTAGTATACAGATAAGCATCTGCGAAATAAGTTCATCCACTAACTAATTCTGATGGAGTATGCTCTACTTTATAGATATTCGTGAATAGTTTTCAGTTTTTTCTTCCTTTGTAATTGTCTTTTATATACCTATTCCCATTTCTTCCTATCCATGAAACAGCATGACCATAAGTAGAAGTTCCAAATGATACTCAGTTTAATATACAGTCTTCTTTATAGTCAGCATTATATTTACTGTTCCCTCTGTATCAGCTACATAGTGTATAGTTCTTAGATAATATTTTATCTACTGTTTCTGTATCAGATAGACTTACTCTATAATATACAACTTTCCCTAGATTAGCATGATGTTCATTCCAATAATCTGCTACTAGATCTACAGCTGATTTTACATACCATCACTCTCATCTAATTCTACCTCTTTTATAAGATTCTTCTACTATCTCATCTATCTCAGACTGCTTAAATTCATAATTAAATAAATCTGAAACAGCACCAAAGGCAGAATATAGAGTACAATGTGGAGTTCAGCTCTGTGAGTATTCTATAATCTTATCATCCTGCTGTTTTAGTTCAGGCAGTTCTTCTATCTCAGAAGAGGTTAAGAGATAGTCAGTATTTTCTGCTCATAATCATAAGCATCCATTAAGTTCTTCCATTGTATAAAATTTAGAAACTAAAAGCTCTCTGAAGTCTGATTTTGATCGTGAGTATCCCTGCATAGTCTTTCTTGATTTTGCTCAAATAAACAAAGATTCTCAAATAAGCATCTACTACATTTCTTGATAGCTAGTCAGTATCTGCATTCTCATTCTTTTCAGTATCTGTAGTTGTTTTCTTTTTCTTTTTCTTGCATTTCAATAGTTCACTAATATAAAACATTTCATCATCTGTCTCATACAGTATTGTATATAACTCTCTTCTTACTCATGGAGTAAGCACATTCTTTACTATCTCAAATACATCTTTTAGCTGTTCTCTTGGATTTTGTTTATTCCCAAAGAAGTTATTTAATGCGATATGCTTTCTTCTTTCCATTCTTATCTTATTCTCATCTATATTTACATTATAAAGGTGTTTGTTACATCTTCACATGATATGGTGTAGATCTGTAGCTGATTTCTCTACCACTCTATTGAGTTTCCATTGTACTCAGTTAATCTCCACTATCCTGTTTGGTCTTTCATGACTCTTTTTTCTCATTCAGCTTAGATTTATATTCTAAAATCTTCTTTCTGAATTGTTTATCTCTCCATCGTTTGATTATGTCTAGGATTATCTTTTCTAAAAGTCCCATACTATATCATAAACTAAAAGCTGACTTATTTGTCAGATTTTTGTTCTTCTTTTTTCTTTACTACCACTAAAGCACTTACAGCACTTTCCCTCTGATAGAATATTCTAGCTAATCACTTATTAGGTCATCGTAGTCCACTTGAATATAAATATTGTAATACTATTAACTTTCAGATTTGTTTCTTCCTGTAGATACTCCATCCAAGTTCTGATCTATAGATTTTGTATTCATACATTGTTTTTAGATTTATTTAGTTAAATACTGTTTTATCCATAAAATATCTGTCTGGATCTGTCATAAAGTAGCCTGTATCTCATACATCTGTACTTTTACTGTGTCTACTTCATGGCATTTTTCTTCTAGAGCTGAGATTCTACTATTAGTAGTAGCTCGTAATCCTCATAATCAGAATACAAAAATAATAATACTGATTATAGTCTGTGGATTAGTAAAATAATCTTTAATCTTTTGCATCTTCTGAGTCATTATCAATTAAAGGATCTGACTGAGTCTTTCAGACTTTCTGTCAGAAGTAGAAAGATATAATAGCCAACATACAGTTATTAAATAAGCTAGTCTCTACTCATTGTAGAGTTAAATATACAGCTTGGAATACTAGACATAGAGTCATTAGTAAGAATACAAGCTTAGTTACACTGAATTTAGTCCAAAAGTTTTTCATGATATGAAAAATGGAGATAAAATTTCTGTATCTCCATTATATTCAGATTTTATTTTTTGGTGGATTTATGATAACCTATAAGCATTCAGTCATACATTTACTAATGTTTCATATCATGAAGTCTGACCTGTCTCTAGGTTTATTATGTCTCATGCTGTTGCATTTGTTACATAAGAAGCTTTTCTGTATGATTTACTTCCACAAGCTCTATCAGTAGTCCCTAAAACTACTTTCCATTGTCCATCTGTATATGTCTTTAGAGCTACATATTCTATATACTGATATGAACTACCTACATTATATCATGTTGGATATATAAACTCAGCAAAAGCTTCCAATATATAAGTTCAGCTTTTTCTTATTACTACATTCCCATCATTTACTGAAATACAAGCATCTCATTGTCATCCCTGAATTGCACTCTCTTTAGCTAAAGCTATAGACTGCTCTGTAGTTACAGCTGTTCATCAATTAGGGACATATCATACTATAAATGAGAAATCATTATCGTTATATTTTGTTTTAAAATATGGAGTAGTAAATGATCAACTAGGATTCATTACAATACATCTTACTAATGCTTGAGCCATATTGATATTCTTATTAGCAGTCCTCCAGTCTTGTTTATTAGCTTGTACTCAATACTGTATCTTAAATTTATAATCATCTCTAGGTAATTCTGCATCTTGGAATAATGCTTCATCTCCATTATTGAAATCGTTTCAGAATTGCTTTCATGCATATACTATCATCTGTCTCTTTGATTAGCAACTAAATCAAGACTAAATAATTCTGGTGTAAAATTGACTGTTCACTTTCATATTACCATTACCTGTAGACTATGTGATTTTGGTAGCTCTAATTTATTATTCAAATTAGTAAATCTGAACTCTCATTCCTCAAATTTGCTAGCTGTTATCTCTCAGATTTTTCTAAAATGATTCACTTCTGTATATGATATATAATTCTGCACATTCTTTCATCTAAATACTAATCTATTACTCTCTAATCCTGACATTACTGGCATATCTCATACAAGTCTGAATGTTAGCCATCAGCTGTTATTCTCTACAAATTCTAATCTTGAAGTAGAGAACATTCCCACATTAGTTACTCAGTCTATATCCCATAAAGTTCATACTGTAGGAACTGTATTTCAGTCAGTTTTAAATGTCCAGAAATGATAATGATTAGCACTAGCCCAAAATTCTAGCTTACTTGTAGAATCTGGGATTATATAACTAGCGAATAAGTCTGATTCTTCTTTCTCTAATAAATGATTTCCAAGTACTATAGGATATACCGCTTCCCATTGTGTGTTATAATGTTTAACAGGAGTATCATCTTGATATGTTATAGAATATTCTGTCGTTGTTTGTTCTACTGTTATTGTATAATTCACTTTTAAATCGTTTCAGTTAGCTTTTAATCATGTTATAGTAACATTAGATGGTAATTCATGAATAAAACTTCATCCTTTACCTCCATAAGTCTGCCCATACTGGAATATTCTGTTATCTTTAGTAGATAAAATCAGATTTTTTCTCCAGTTTACTATTTTTCAGTCAAATTTATACTGTTCATCTCAGTCTATTATATCATTAGAATTATTCTCTTTATTTCATCATATTACAGGTACTAATTCCTGTTGGTTAAATACCCATAAAGCTGATATTCATCTATTTTCTCATACTAGATATAAGAGATAGTCAATATTAGTAGCTCATAGGAATACACATCCATAAGCTATATAAGGAGTTCAGACTCATCATGTTAAATCACAAGGAATTATATATCCATCTCATTTCAGATTTCATATCATATAGACTTGTTCATTCCAGATTATAAGTCAGATTACATCCATATCTGGATCATTAGCCCATCACATATCTGTTACAAAATCATAGATTATTTCTGTTCATGTTTTTCACTCTACAAATGAGCTTACCCATTTGTAAAGATATTGATAAGTATCTCACTTCATCCAATAAGACATAGAATATCCATATACTCAGATTTCTTCTAATTTTCTTTCTCTTATTGGTAGATAGTTATAATAACAGTTATAATCTCAGTCTGATTCTACATTATCTATCTTCATATAATGTCATTCTTCTGGTCATCCATTAAAGTCTACATAGAAATATCATCATAAATCTGATCCATCTCACTGTCTCATACTTCCTAATGTCATATTTATCTCAAATGTAGAATTAGGTACTAAGTCTATATCAAAATATAATCAGTCTTCTAAGTTTCATGTCCATGTTAAATTCTGAGTAGTAACTGATTCTGGTGCTATATCATCTGCTGCTAAATCATAGTAGTATTTAGGAATATATGTTACTGATATTGTCTGTAAATATAGCTTTAGTCTAGAGCCAGAACTATTCTCTCATTTAATTTTAAGAGGCATCTTTGCCCTCTTAGGAGAATCTACTGTTATTTTATATGTCCAAGGTCATCATGTGCTTCCTCATGGCCGAGAATACTTATATCAGTAAGTAGAGTCTACTCACTCATAAGTAAATCCTGCATTAGTAGTTACTGTCTTTGTAGGAGTAAGAACTGTCTGGCTATATACAAAACTACTCCTGTCAGTAAATACCACAAAAGACTTCCAACTTCATCATTCTGTAGCTACTGACATACTTTGTGGAGTTCATCGTACAGAGTCCTCATAAGTTCAATACTTTCAGTTATAACTAATCTGAGATGATGGATAATTTACACTAGGATCTACAATTAAAACATCTCATAATGCTGTCCTTTGATATACTTTTCAGTCAGTTTTTAATACTAATCATCATTCTTCTGATATAATATCTGATTCAGTTACAGCTGGCTCACTCCATGCTGTTGCTTTTACACTCTTACTACTAGAAAAGATGTCTAAGTTTTTACTCCTTAGACATCAAGGTTGGCTTGAATATCTATCTGTTTGTTGTCCAGCAGGTAGTCAAGCACTATAATAATTCAAGTTATCTATTGCCATTAGTTTTGTACATCAGAATAATAAATACTTTGTACTCTTTGAGAGATATATCTCTTCATTTTCTCTAGCTCATCATTGTATTTAGCCCTCGCTCAGTTAGTATATTTCGTACTATCTGATTTAGTGAAGTCTTGTTTATGATCCCACAATTCAGCTTTTAGTCCAACTAATAATACTTTAGTAAATTGTTTTAAGTCTGAATGTCATGGAAATACTACATCTTCTATATTTGCTGTTAAGTCATCCAATTCGTTTATAGCTTGTATCCCTTGTATCTCTAATCAGTTTTCTACTGTCTCTTCTGGAGTAAAATTCAAAATTATATGATTATCCTTTAATGTCCATCATTTAAGTCATTTACTTTCTTCTAAATCAGATAATTCAGGTAATTCATAGCTATTATCTTCATCTGTTCGGATTATCACTTTCTTTACTTTAGCTATTCATGGTACTTTGATAGGATTATCATCTTCATCTAATACAGGATTCTCATTTTTATCTAAAAGAGTAGTTTCTTCTCTTTCTACTTTATATTCCCTTGCTCATTCTTGTAGATCAGTAGTCCAATAAGTCCAAAAATAGTCTTCCTGTGTAGTTACTATCATCCTATATACTTCAGAATAGACTTCATTCAGCTTTCTTAGAGCTTTTGTATATGGATAGTTTGTTGTAGAAGTGTTTGTATCTTCATAAGCTTCTACAAATAGATCTTGTAATGTCATTAGCTCAATAATAAATAATAAGTTAAAAGTCTGACTATTTATTAAAGAGGGGAGGAGATTATCCTCCCATCTTATTTATCTACTAAGCAGTAGGAGTTGGAGTTTCAGTAGGAGTTGGAGTTTCAGTTGGAGTTGGATTTAATCCAGATACTTCCATCTTGTATAGTTGTTCAGCATTCTGGTCAAATACTTTACCTCCATGA